>Ga0335070_10000216_pt1 | contig 66187 bp, 60 predicted proteins | sample Lox_Sample_13_FD_206722 | JGI IMG/M metagenome (GOLD analysis project Ga0335070, IMG submission 206722) | Soil microbial communities from Loxahatchee National Wildlife Refuge, Florida, United States - Lox_Sample_1.3 | ecosystem: Environmental > Terrestrial > Soil > Wetlands | place: USA...
GCGAAGAATCACCCCAACCTCGGGAGGTTTCCACTTCGTGGAGGCTTTATGCTCGCCCCTCGGGTTCGCGGCCCGATGTGCTGTTTGCCTTGCAGGCACGGCTTTGTCTTGGTGCCGGTCCCGCGGTGGCCGGCCTCGGGCTTGGCCGCCCAAGGCGGCATGGGGCTTCTTTCCCCCGGCGGGGAGGCTTTGCTCTTTCTTCTTGCCCCTCGGGTGAAGCGGCGATTCCTCCGAGGCCGCGGGATCCCCGGCGCGCGGATCCGGGACGGGGTGTCGGTGACGCGGCCAGTTGTGTCTGTCAAGCTCTGCAAAGTGGGTCATGGGTTCCGGTGGTCGTAGGGGCTGTGGGAGCGGCGGGAGGCGTGCCTCCCCTAGGACACCCGCGCTTCGGCGGCGATCTCCGAGACGGCGCGGATCGCGGCCTCGATGTGGTCCTCGGTGTTGAGCGGGCCGACCGACAATCGCACGGTCCCCCGCTCGCCGGTGCCCATCTGCTTGTGGATGAGCGGAGCGCACTGCAGCCCCGTGCGGGCCGCGATGTTGTACTCCACGTCCAGCAGCGTTCCCACGTCGGCGGGGTCGCGCCCCGCGACCGTGAACGAGAGCACCGGGAGGCGATCGTCGAGGGCGGTCGTCCCGTGCAGAGTCACGCCCAGGATCGCCGCCAGCCCGTCCTGGAGACGGGCGAACAGCTCCATCTCGTGCCTGTAGATCGCCTCGAGGCCGCGCTTCGCGATGTACTCCTGCCCGAAGTGCAGTCCCGCGATTCCGAGGACGTTCCCCGTGCCCGCCTCGAGGCGGTGGGGGTACTCCTCGAGGTGGAACGGCGCCGCCGAGTTGACCCCCGTGCCGCCGAAGCGCGTGGGCCGGACGTCGACGCCTTCGCCGACGCACAGACCGCCGATCCCGGTCGGCGCCAGGAGCGACTTGTGGCCGGTGAACGCAACGACGTCGATGCACATCGCCCGCATGTCGATCGGCACCACGCCCGCGGTCTGGGCCGTGTCTATGGCGAACGTCACGCCCCGTTCGCGACACAGCCGCCCGATCTCCTCGACCGGCTGGATCGTCCCGATCACGTTCGACCCGTGGTTGACGATCACGAGACGGGTGTTGGGCCGCAGGCGCCTGGCGATCGCCCGCGGGTCCACCCGGCCCCCGGCGTCCGCAGGGACGAAGTCCACCTCGACGCCGCGGTCGCGCGCCATGTGGTTGAGCGGCCGGATCACCGAGTTGTGCTCGACCGTCGTCGCGACAGCGTGGTCGCCCTCGTCGAGCGTCCCCTGGATCAGGAGGTTGAGTGCATCGGTCGCGTTGGCGGCGAACACGAGACGGTTCGGATCCGAGCCGCCGAAGAAGCCCGTCATCTCTCTGCGCGTGCCGGCGACCAGGTCGCCCGCAACCAGGCAGAGGTCATACCCCGACCGGCCGGGGTTCACGCCGTAGCGCGTGTACGCGTCGAACGCCTTCTCGAGGACCTCCTTCGGCTTCGGGAAGGTGGTGGCCGCGTTGTCGAGGTAGATGATCGAGGCGGAGTCGAGTGGGAGGTTCATGGATGTCCGGCCCCTTCGCGCCAGGGCTGCGCGGCGCCGGTGGACCGGCGCCGTCGGATCGTAGCACGGGGCGTCGACCCTCCGGGACAAACCCTTGACACCGGCGCCAACATATGTAGACTGCGTTTCAAATTCAAGAAGGAGAGGGGGGGATCGCAATGAAACCGCTGTCTTCACTCGCAGCGCTGTGCACCGTGTGTCTCGCGCTCGCAGCATGCCAGCAGCAGCAGGCCAGCGCGCCCGCGCCGTCGCCGGTCGACCGCGGGAGGTACCTCGTCACGGCCGGTTCGTGCAACGACTGCCACACGCCGTGGAAGCTCGGAGAGAAGGGGCCTGAGCCCGACATGACCCGGATGCTCTCCGGTCACCCCGAGGGGATGAAGCTCCCGCCTCCGCCGGCGCTGCCCCCGGGGCCGTGGGGGATGGTCGCGGCACTCAGCATGACCGCGTGGTCCGGCCCGTGGGGGATCAGCTACACGGCCAACATCACGCCGGATCCCGAGACCGGCATCGGGGCGCTCTCGGAGGGCAACTTCGTGAAGGCGATGCGGACGGGGCGCCACTTCGGCGGCGGCCGGGCGATACTGCCGCCAATGCCATGGGACTGGATCGGCAAGCTCACCGACGACGACCTCAAGGCGGTCTACGCGTACCTGAAGACGGTCCCGCCGGTCAAGAACCGCGTCCCGGACCCGGTGCCGCCGTCGCCCCCCGCGAAGTAGCGCAGGGTACCAGCGAGGATGCAGGTCCGTGGCCCGTGGATCGTGGGTCGTGCGTCGAGAGGGACAGAACAAGCAGGGCATACGCGACTTGCGTGTAGCCGCGCGGCCGCCGTTGAGCCGGATGCAAGACGGACGAGGCGGGAGGAGCGGAGCGTAGCCAGAGGCTACGTGAGCATCCGATCCGTCGAGTCCAACGCCGGGCGAGACACGGCTCTGCCGCGGCGAGTGGGGGCACGGGGGGTCACGAGCGGCCGGGTGGGTGGCAGGGTGGACGCGGGACCCCCCGACCGGATAGACGGTCCGCTATCGGTGGCGCCCTCTCAGTGGCCAAAGGGGGCTTTGAGGATCACCCCCCTCCCCGACCTCCCATCGATCCTCACATCGAGCGGCGCGTCGAGGCGCACGTGTCGGAGGAACCGCGTCTCGGCCTCGGCGGCACGTCCCGCGAGCCACTCGAAGTCCACGTGGCCGTGCCCGCTGCGCGCATACACGGTGAGGTACCCGATCCCGAACGACGTGATGTTCTGGAAGAAGTGCGTGCCCTCCGAGGGCGTCACCGGCACGTCCGCGAGCTCGGTCTCGACGATCACGCGCGCGCCCGCGATCTGGTGCCACTCGACGGGCACCCCGAGCCACCGGTCGGACGTTCCCCACCGGCCGGGGCCGATCAGGAGGTACGGTCGACCGCTCTCCGCGAGCCTCCGGTTGATGTGCTCGACCTCGCCCGCCACCGCGACGGTCTGGGCGCGGTCGAACGCGTCCGGCCTCACGTACACGACGTCGCGGATGCTCTGCACCCTCCCCTGCCCGAGCGCCTGCTCCGAGAGGCAGAGCACGCCGTCGGGAGGGGTCGCCCGCAGCACCTCGTCGAGGTCCTCGCTCCCGACCTCGACCACGAGCGGGCGGACCTGCAGCACCGCGAACTCGCCGGGCAGCTCGCGCGCAGGGAGGTTGACGGCGAACTCCAGCTCGACGGGGCAGCTCATCGCCCGCTCGCCGAGCGCGAGCAGCCCCGTCAGAATGCGGGAGAGAGGGAAGATGCCGCTCTTGAGGACCGGCGCGAACGTCACGAGCCGGATGCCGGGCCGGGAGACGCCGTCGTACACCGCGTCGTTGTCGGGGGAGTACACCGAGCCCACGGGGTGGAGGGTGCCGTCGCGCTCGGCGGCGTCGAGCGGGAGAGCGACGAGCGCATCCGCGTGGCCGGGCTCGCCCAGCGTGGAGGCGTGCTGGAGGTCGAGCCCATAGAACTCGCGCTGCGCGCTCTCGAGGACGCCTTCGGTCGAGGCGAACTGCGGGACGTTGCGCGGCGAGCCCGGCGAGAACCGAACGGCCTTTCCGCCCTCGACGACCGTCCGCCCGAACCCGAGCGCCACCGCCGCGAGCCCCTCCTCCGTCTTGAGGCCGAGAACCGGGTAGTAGTTGCGCGAGCACGCGACGCCCGCGAACGAGGGGTAGAAGAACCGTCCGCGCGGTCGCCCAACGAGCTCCTGGACGACGACCGCCATCTTCTCCTCCTCCGGCCGGTGCGGCGTGTTGGCGACGTACGCCTTTGCGTTCTTCGAGAACGTGGAGGCGTAGACGAGCTTCACGGCGGCGCCCAGCTCCGCGATGCGGACGCGGACGTCGGGGTCGGCGTTGGGCAGCATGAACGTCCCGTAGATGCCCGCGAACGGCTGGTCGTAGGAGTCCTCCAGCAGGCTCGAGGAGCGCACCGCGAGAGGGCCGCGCGTCCGCTCCACGATCGCGAGCAGGTCCTGCTCGAGCAGGGGCGGGAGCGGGGCCCGCAGGAACGCTTCGTCGATGGCCTCGTCGGGGGTGTCGGAGAGTGCGATCGCCGAGAGCCCGCCGTGCTCCATGAACTCGTCGAAGACGTCGGTCCCGATCACGGCGGCCGGAGGCACGAAGATCCGCACGCCGTCCTCCGCGGTCCGCTCGCGCGCGAGGAGCGCGTTGATGAACCCGAGCCCCCGCCCCTTCCCCCCCATCGAGCCGGTGCCGATCCGGACGAAACCGGACAGCCCCTCGAACTCGCGCGGGGCAAAGTCGGCGACGACGCCGCGGCGCGCCTCCGACTGCAGCTCGGCGAATGCGTCGATGAGGTACGTCCGCAGCTCCTCGACGTCCTTGAAGTCCGAGACCTTCCACGGCCGGATCCGTGCGGCGAGCGCGAACTCGGTGCGCGCCATGCACCAGTTGGAGAAGTGGTTCCTCGAGGCGTGGTAGCGCAGCGACTCGCCCGGGACCGTCCGCAGCGCCTTCGGCATCCCCGCGAGGTCCGGGACCCTGGCGACCTCGGCGCCGCTGGCCGGGTCGACGAACACGAAGTCCCCGAACCCGAGGCTCGTCTGGATGAAGCGGCGCAGCTCCTCGAGCAGGCGCGGCGAGCGCTTGTGGAGGAACGCCGCCCCCAGCGCGTGTGCCCGGCCCGCGAGCGACTCGTCGGTGGACTGCACGAGCGCTGGCATGTCGGGGTCACGCGCCTTGACCCTCCGCACGAACTCGAGGCCGGCCTCGGGGTCGCTCTCCCCCTCCCTCGGGAACCGGGCGTCGGTGATGATCCCGAGCGTCGTCGCCCGGAACTCCTCGAACAGCGACCACCCCTCCTCGAACGTCTCGGCGAGCAGGATCTTGGTGCGCGCCTTCATCCGCCGGAGCCGCTGGCGCGCGTTGACGCCGTCGGCCATCAGCGCTTGTGTCTGCTTGGTGAGCTCGGCGTACAGCAGCGGGAGGTAGGCCGAGTAGAAGCGCACCGAGTTCTCGACCAGGATGATCGTCCGCACGCCGGCGAGGTCGGTATCGCGTCGCGCGTTGCGCCGGTCCTCCACCAGCTTGATGATCGCGAGGAACAACGCAACGTCGCCGCGCCAGACGAACACCTGGTCGAGCACCGCCGGCACGTTGAGCTCCTTCACGCGGTGCGCCTCGAAGTGGTTGTCCGCGAGCATCACCACCGGCAGGTCGGATTGCAGCTCCTTCACCGCCCGGGCGAACCCGCGGGCGTCCGTCCCGCCCAGGCGCGGCATCGTGATCACCAGGTCGAACGGCCGCGTGCGGAGCGCCGTGAGCGCCTCCTGCGCGGTCGAGACCTGCGTGATGCGCGGCGAGGTCGCGAGGTTGAGCTGGTAGAACTCGGCGTCGAGGCTCTCCGAGAGCTGGCCGTCCTCCTCCAGGATGTACGAGTCGTACAGCGACGACACCAGGAGCACCTCGCGCACGCGGTACCCCATCAGGTCGCGGAGCGCCGTGTGCGTCGGGTCGTACTCCGAGAGCGCGTCCGGCTTGTCCCAGGCGGTCATCGGGGCGACCTCCCGCACCGATTATCGCCGCAGTCGACCTCGGGGGCGGACTCGGCGCGGCCGCACCTGCGGTCGCCAGAAGCCTAGTTCAGCGGCCAGAGATCCGCTCGTACAGCGGCACCGCACCATCGCAACTCTCGCCGAAGAGCTCGACCGAGGCTACGGACGGTACGAGCCCACCACCGGCGACTGTCACGAAGACGCGGCGCAGGATGCCACTGGTCCCGCCGATTCGAGTGACGGCGCGCGGAATGCCGGCGGCCAGGTCGATCACGACCGGCCTGGCCCCGAGGGCCCGCACCGCGACCGTGCACGACCGGAGGCTGCACGAGCGCACGTCGTATCCGAACGCCCACGACCTCTCGGCGAGGTTGAGCTCCCTCGCCTGGCCGCGGTCCGCCCGCATCAACCAGTACACGTGGAGAGGTGAGCCGGGATCGAGTCGACCGGCCCGTGTCGTGACCACGTCGTACGCCACGACGTTGGCGTTGAGGCTGCGCTCGATCACGAAGAGGTGCCCGCCCGCATCCGCCGCCCCCGCCTGCTGGTGTGGCACGACGAGTGCGAGGACGAGCGTTGCCGATCGCGCGACAGCCCGGCTCACCGGCACAATCTGACGCCCCGGGTGTGGGGTTACGGCTGCGTTGGTGTGACAGCGGTGTGAGGCGGCTGCGCCGGCCAGGCCTCAGGCGCCGCGCTCTTCTTCCAGTACCCTGCCGGCGGCGCTCTGACGCCCTTGGGCGAGTTGGACAAACGCCTCCTGTGCCGGCCGACGCGGCTCTCCGGCAGCCGGCGTCCGGAGCACGTAGGTCCCGTCAGGTTGGAGGTCCCATGCGCTCGCGTTGTCCGACTCGTAGACGTCGAGGATCGTGCACAGCTCGGACCGAAGCACAGCGTCCACGACCGGCGTTACGGTCTCAACGCGGTTGTCGAGGTTGCGCTTCATCCAGTCCGCCGAGCCGATGTAGTACTCGGGCGCACCGCCGTTGGCGAACGCCCAGACCCGGGCGTGCTCCAGGAATCGGCCAAGGACCGAGTAGACGCGGATGGTGTCGGAGATCCCCGCGACCCCAGGGCGCAGGCAGCACAGGCCGCGAATGTTGAGCGTGATCGGGACGCCGGCTCGGCTCGCCGCGTACAGCTCGCGGATCAGCGCCGGGTCCTGGAGCTGGTTCATCTTTGCGCGGATGCCGGAAGGACGGCCGGCCGAGGCGTGGCGGGCCTCGCGCCGGATGAGCGCGGCGAACGTGTCGCGCATGAACGCGGGCGCGACGATCAGGCGGCCGAACCTGCGCGGCGGCGTCGAGCCGGTGAGCTCGTTGAATACGGCGGCGACGTCCGCCGCGAGCTTCGGCTCGCACGACAGGATGCCGAGGTCCTCGTAGAGCTTCGCGGTGCCGGTGTGGTAGTTGCCGGTGCCGACGTGGACGTAGGTGCGAATCCCGTCAGCTTCCTCCCGCACGACGAGGGCGAGCTTGACGTGGGTCTTGAGCCTCTCCACGCCGTAGGCGACGTGCGCCCCTTCCCGCTCCAGCAGCTTGCCCCACGCGATGTTGGGCGCCTCGTCGAGGCGCGCCGTGATCTCGACCAGGACGGCGACCTGCTTGCCCGCCCGCGCCGCGTCGGCGAGCGCGCGCACGATCGGAGAGTCGGACGAGGTGCGGTAGATCGTGAGCTTGATCGCGAGCACCTTGGGGTCCGCGGCCGCGAGCTGCAGGAAGCGCAGCACCGAGGTGTCGAAGCTGTGATAGGGGTGGTGGAGGAGAATGTCCCCACGGCGGATCTCGGCGAAGAACTCTTCGGCGCCGGACTTCCTGAGCGGGGCCAGGCGCGGGTGCGTGGCCGGCACGTGGGGCCGGTCGCGCAGGTCGGTGCGAGCCTCCACCTTGAGCGAGAGGAGGTCGGCGAGGCCGAGGAAGTGCTCGGGTGCGTAGACGTCGTCGGTCTCGACACCGAGCTGCTGGGCCAACCACGTCCGCAGCGCCCGCGGCATTTCGGGGGATACCTCGAGCCGGACGACGCCGGCGAACCGGCGCGCCTTGAGCTCGTCGGCGACCTGGCTGATAATGCTCCCTGGCGCCGTCGACTGGTCGGCGTCGTCGGTCCGCTCGCCGCGCCCCGGGTCGCCCTCGATCCCGCGCGTCACCCGGAACAGCCACACGCCGACGATCTGCTGCTCGGGGAGGATCTGTCCGATGTTGGCGGCAATCACCTGCTCGAGCGGCACGAACCCGCCGCCCTCGACCGCCACCCAGCGGCCGCGGTTGGCGGGCACCTTGATCCGCACGAACCGCTCGCCGCGGCGGAGCGCGACCTTGACCGCCAGGTTCAGGCCGAGGTTCGAGATGAACGGGAACGGGTGTTCGGCGTCGACCGCGAGCGGGGTGAGGATCGGGAGGACCGTGCGGGCGAACGTCGCGGAGAGTTGCGCGCGCGCCTTCTTCCCGAGTTCGGCGTACTCGACGATCGGAACCCCCGCCGCGGCGAGCGCGGGCCGGACCTCCCCGTTGACCAGGAGCGCGAGCTCGGCAATCTGGTGGAGGATCTCGGCGCGGCACGCCTTGAACTCCTCGAGCGGGGTGCGCCCGTCGAGCGAGCGCTTGTCGAGTTTCTGGCTGATCTGCCGCTTGAGGCCGCCGATCCGCTTCATGAAGAACTCGTCGTGGAGCATTCCCATGATGCCTGCGAACTTCACCCGCTCGAGCAGGGGGACGGCCGGGTCGCCGACGTGCGCCAGGACGCGCCGCGCGAACGCCAGCCACGACAGTTCCCGGTTGAAGAACGCGTCCGCACCGAGCGCCTGGATCTCCGTGGCGACTCGGCTCCGCCCGGAGCGGACCCGGCTCGGCGCCGCGCGGTGCCGCGAGGAGAGTCTGTTCACGGTCATCGGGACCTCATCCGTGGCTGATCCGGTGCACTACAATCCTACACGAGCCGGACGTCTGCCTCGCCGGGCGGGCGTTCGGCCGCAGGCTGGGTGAACAATGCTGAAGTTGTTTCGTTTTAGAGTGATCGGTCGAGTCTCCGCAGCCCGTATCGCGGCCGTTCTCGCGTCGTCCTCTCCGGTCGAGACCGCCGCGCCGACGACCGTCCTGCGCCGCCACGTGGACACCTTCGACTGGGCGCTGTGGCGGGCCGGGAGTCGGCTCACGCTCGAGGTCGCGGCGGGCCGGACCACGGCCCGCTGGGAACGCGCGGGCGAGGGACGAGGGCGCCGACTTCCAGTCGAGCTGAACGTGGTCGCCGCGGGCGACCTCCCGGGCGGCCCGCTCCGGGACGAGGTGGCGGCCGCCGCCGCGGGGCGTGCGCTGCTGCCAGTCGGTGAGGTGCGCGCGCGGCGCCGCGAGCTCCGCGTCGTGGACGCTGACGGCAAGACGCGGGTGCGCGTGTGGATCGACACCATCCAGCCCTTGCGAGGGGGCCGGCCGGCGGGGTCGCGTGCGCGCTTCGTGACGGTGGAACCCCTCACGGGGTACGCCCGCGCCGCAGCAGCCGTGGCCGCGCGCCTGCACGCCGAGCCTGGCCTGGCCGCGACCGAGGAGGAGGAGCTCGCGCTCGCGGCGGCGGCGACGGGCCGCCGGCCCGGCGACTACACCTCCAAGCTCGCGGTCCCGCTGCGCGCGGCCGAGCCGGCGGAGCGGGCGGTGCGGCGGATCCTGCAGCACCTGGCGGCCACGCTTGCCGCCAACGTCGACGGGACGCTCCGCGACCTCGATGCCGAGTTCCTGCACGACCTGCGCGTCGCCACGCGCCGCACGCGCACGTGTCTCGGGCAGCTCAAGGACGTCTTCCCGGCGGCCGTCATCGGCCGGTTCGGCGACGAGTTCCGTTGGCTCGCCGACGCCACCAACCAGTGCCGCGACCTCGACGTCTTCGTGGCCGAACTCCTGAGGAGGGGGGACGCTCTGCCGTCCGTCGACGCGGGGGTCCTGGACCCGCTCCTCGAACAGGTGCGCGTGGAGCGCGCCGAGGCGCAGCGCGAGCTGGCCGCGGCGCTCACCTCCGAGCGCTTCGGCGCGCTGCTGCGGCGCTGGCGACGGGTGATAGGCCGGCGCTTCGTCGGAGGCGAGCGCGGCGCGGAGCCCGTGGCCGACCTCGCTGCCGAGCGCACCCTGCGCGCCTACCGCCGCCTCTCCTCGCACGCCCGGCGTCTCGCCCCGGGGGCCCCGGCCGCGGAGCTGCACCGTCTCCGGATCGACGCCAAGAAACTGCGCTACCTGCTCGAGTTCTTCGCGGGTTTGTGGGACCCCGAGGCCACCAAGGCGCTGGTAGCCGAGCTGAAGCTGGTGCAGGACACCCTGGGCGACTACCACGATGCGTTCCTCCAGGTTGGGCGGCTGAAGACGCTCGCACCCGTGGTGCTTGCGTCCGGCGCCGGGGCCGCGACGCTACTCGCGATGGGACGGCTCGTCGCCGACCTCGAGCGCAGCCGGGCCGTGCAGGCGGAGCGCGTGCTCGCTCGGCTCTCGGCGTTCGCCGCCCCGCCGTTCCCGCACCGCCTAGCCGCTCTCGTCGCGCGGCGCGGTGGAGCGTGATGCGGACCGTCGCCGTGTGGACGATCAAGGGCGGCGTCGGCAAGACGGCCGCCGCGGTCAACCTGGCCGCGCTGGCGGCCGGGGAGGGGGTGCGTACGTTGCTGTGGGACCTGGATCCCCAAGGCGCCGCCAGTTTCTACTTCCGCGTCAAGGCGCGGATCAAGGGCGGCGGAGGCAAGCTCCTGCGCCGCTCCGCCGAGCTCGGGCGCTGGATCCGCGCGACGGACTTCGGCGCGCTCGACCTCTTGCCGGCCGATTTCTCGTACCGGAGGATGGACCTCGACCTCGACGGACGCCGCCGCCCGGAGCGCCGTCTCGCCCTCAAGCTCGCCCCGCTCGCCGACGACTACGACCTCGTGTTCCTCGACTGCCCCCCGTCGGTCTCGCTCGTGAGCGAGAGCGTGCTGGTCGCGGCCGATGCCCTGCTCGTGCCGGTGATCCCCACCACGCTCTCGCTGCGCAGCCTCGGTCAGGTGCGCGCGTTCGCCGCGCGCGTGGGGCGGCGCGGGCTTGCAGTGCTGCCGTTCCTCTCGATGGTGGACCGGCGCAAAGCGATGCACCGGGAGATCTTCGAGCGCTGCCTCGCCGACCCGGAGTTCCTGCGAAGCTCGATACCGGCGGCCAGCGTGGTCGAGAAGATGGGCGCCCGCCGCGCCCCGGTCGGAGCGTACGCCGCCGCCACCGCAGCGGCGCAGGCGTTTGCCGCGCTCTGGGAGGAAGTCGCGCGACGGCTCGGCGTGCGCGGTTGATCGCCCGAATGCTGCGGTGAGGAACGGCACAACTGTCACTGGTGGCGGACGCTGGCGGGCACCGGAAGCTCGGGCGCCGGGAACGGGAAGCGCACGATGCGCGCCCGCGGCGGGCGACCCCTCGTGATCTCTACGAGCGCGTACGCACCCCGGGGATCACCGTCCACCGGGCGGCCGACCGAACCTGCGTTGACCACCGTCACCCCGCCGATCCGGCGCGCAAACGGGATGTGGGAGTGGCCGCACGCGAGCACGTCGGGACGCTCCGCGCCGAGCTTGGCGGCGAGCGCCTGCGGGGTGATGCTGGGGAACACGTAGTCCGTTGAGCCGAGCGGGGAGCCGTGGACGAGGAGCATGCGCCGACCCTCGAAGTCGAGCCGGAGGCTCTCCGGCAGCTTGCGGATCCACTCCAGGTCCGCGCGCCCGAGCGCGCGCGCCGAGCGCACCAGGTCCGCCTTCTTGCGCTTCTCCAGCAGCGCCGCCTGCGCGTCTCGCGGCAGCGCCGCGAGCTCGGTCACCTTGTCGTCGACGTTGCCGCGGACGGTGCGGAACCCCTTCCGCCGCAGCAGCGCCACCACCCCGGCGGGGTCCGGTCCGTCGCCGACCAGGTCACCGGCGACGACGATCGCGTCCGCCCCCCGGCGCTCGAGTTCGGCAAGCGCCGCGTCGAGCGCCGCAAGGTTGGCGTGGATGTCCGACAGGACCGCGACGAGCAAGGCGCGAGGCTCCCGCGTCAGCGGTCCGGAAGCAACCCGACGAGCTCCTCGGCGAGGTCGTGAAGGCGGGCGAGATCCTTGAGCCGGCCCTTGTCGGGCTTGAGCTTCACACCGCGAATGAGTGTGGCCATGGCGCTTGCGGTTCGCCGCGACGGCGCCTCGGCCTCGAGGGCGTGCAGCACCTCGCCGAGCTGCCCGGTGACGCGGGCGGCGAATCGGGCGGTCGCCTGGTCGAGCGCGCGCTTGAGGTCCAGCACCCCGGCCGCGAGCGGGCCCCCGGGCGCGGGTCGCCGCCGGACCGTGGGCGCCCTGCGACCCGCCAACCGTCCGGCGGCGCCCCGTTGTGCTGTGCGGCTCGCCGATCCGCCTCTTGCGCCACCCACCCTTTGCTTCTTGGTCATGACATCCCTCCCCCTCGCAACGCGCGGCGGCTCAGTCCCCCGCGCCGTTGCGGACGCGCACCTTGCGCTCAAACACCCGCTCGAACATCGGCGCCTTGCGCTTGAGCGCCCACTTCTCCAGCAGGAGATCCCCCTTGCCGTCGATGCGCAGGACCACCTCGCCCCCCCTGACCTCCGCGCGCACCGAGCGAACGCTCTCGGTGTGCTCGCGGTCGAGCGCGTCGGCGAGCCGGAGGATCGCGGCGAGCGTCTGGACCTTACGCTGGTCGCCGGCCCGCAGAGCGGTGAACTCCGGGTGTCCCGGCCCCGGCTCGCTCTTGCGGTGGTAGCGTGCAACCGCCGCAGCGAGTGCGCTCTCCGCCTCGGAGAAGCCGGGAAGCTCGGAGTGTGTGATCAGGTACATCGAGTGCTTGTGGTGGCGCTTGTAGCTGATGTACCCACCGATGTCGTGGAGCCAAGCGGCGGCCTGGAGGATCTTGCGCTCGCCGCTCCCGAGCCGGTGCAGCTCCTCGAGCTGGTCGAAGAGCGCGAGGGCGTGTTTGGCGACCTGTGCGGCGTGCGACTCGTCGAACGCGAAGCGCCGGCCGGTGGCGACGAGCGCTGTGACGAGCTCGCGCTCCTGCTTGTCCGCGTGGGCGCGCTGCGTGGTGACCGCCTCGACCAGGTCGAACAGCACGCCCTCCTTGATCCCGACGCCGGGAACGAGCATCGACGCCGCGCCCGACAGTCGTGCCAGACGCTCGTACACGAGCGCGGCCGGGAGCACGACGTCGGCCCGGTCCTCGCGCAGGCCCAACTGGTCGACGCGCTGCCGGTACGACAAGCGCGACAGCTTCTCGATGATGGTGCTCACCGCCTCGAGCCCAAGCGACGACGGCTTGCCCGGGCCGGTCCACACGCCGGCGAGCTGCGCCAGCGTTTCGGCGTTCCCGCCCGTGGCGATGAACCCCGACGGCTTGCGCACCTGTGCCGCCGCCGGCAGTCGCAGCGTCGCGGTGTACTCCTCGAGCAGACGGCGGAAGCGGCCGGGGTCCTCCCCCGCCTCGGACAGCTCCTCGAGGAGGCGCACCGAGCCCATCGTGTGGGACTCGCTCCACAGGATTCCGGTGCCGTCGGCCAGGAGTACCTCGACGCTGCCGCCGCCGACGTCGGTCAGGATCCAGTCGCGGCCCGCGAGGTCGACGGCGCGCTTGACCGCGACGTAGATCAGGCGCGCCTCCTCCGAGCCCGAGATCACATCGAGCTCGAGACCCGCCTGGTTGCGCACGCGCTGGATCAGCTCGCGCGCGTTCGAGCTCTCGCGCACCGCGCTGGTGGCGACGCACCGGTAGACGGCGACGCCCACCTCCGCCATGCGATCGGCGAAACCGGTCAGCGCCGCGACTGCCCCGTCGATCGCACCTCCGGTGAGGCGGCCGGTCAGGAACACGTCGTGCCCGAGCCGCACCGCCGCCCTGTCCTGCTCCACCAGACGGTAGTGGTCGGGGTCCTGGAACTCTACGGCGAGAAACCGCAGGGCGTTGGAGCCGACGTCGATGCACGCGACGCGCACGGGGAACTCCTGCTCCTCGCGCACGGCGTTGAGCGTCACCGGTCGCTGGCGCTTCTCGGTCATGGCCATCCGACCGCGTACGATCGCGTCGGCACCCCGCTGCTCCCGTCGCACACAGTGTACCCGCACCGCTCACCTCGGAGGTCCCACGGCCCGCTCTCGCGCCCGCGGCAGGCGCCAGAGGGCGGCCTGCGCCCGCACCGCGTGGTGATGCTCGCAAGGAGTCGTGAAACGGCGGTGAAGAAGACGCATCCGCCGCGGCGCGGTTCACACGATCGTCACACCCGCTTGATGCGTCCTCGACACCGTCCCGCAGACTTCGAGCAGGAGGTGCGCATGGGCGACGCTCTGCTCGCCGACGGCAAGGTCTTCACCGTGTCGAGGATGGCTACCGGTGGCAAGCCGGCCGGCGGCCTCCTGTCAGCCGCGCTCGACGCCGTCAGCGGCCTTGCGGCGCTCGAGCGACGCTACGGCGCGATCGCGGGCAGTCCGGCGTCGGAGTTCCTCGACCGCGCGCTCGAACGGCTCGGAATCCGGTGGGAGGTCGCCGACGATGACCTGGAGCGCGTGCCCCGCACCGGCCCGGTGGTGGTCGTGGCCAACCACCCGTTCGGCGGCGCCGAAGGGCTGGTCCTCGCGCGCGTGCTCACCTCGCTCCGATCGGACGTCAGGGTGATGGGGAACTGGTTCCTCTCGCTCATCCCCGAGCTGCGCGAGCTGTTCGTTCCGGTCGATCCGTTCGGGGGCCCGGGCGCCGCCGCGCGCAGCGTGCGCGGTCTGCGCGATGCGATCGAGTTCCTGTCGGGCGGCGGCCTGCTTGCCGTGTTCCCGGCCGGCGAGGTCGCCAGCCTCGACCTGCGCCGGGGCACGGTCGCCGACCCGCCGTGGCGCTCCACGGCGGTGCGCCTCGCGCGCAGCACCGGCGCCAGCATCGTCCCGGTGTTCTTCCCGGGCAGCAACGGCCCGGTCTTCCAGCTTGCAGGCCTCCTGCACCCGGGGCTGAGGACGGTGCTCCTCCCGCGCCAGCTGTTGAAGCGCGCTCGGAAGCCGCTCACGCTGCTGATCGGCAAGCCGCTCCCTCCCGCCGCTACTGCGACCGCCGACGACCGCGAGCTCACCGGCGCGGTGCGCGGGCGCGCCGCGCTTCTCGCCCACCGCAACAGCAGGACGACGACCGCCGCGGCGGCGCGCTTCCGCCAGCCGGTCGCGGAGCCGGTCCCGCCGGACGCCCTGCGCGCTGAGATCGACGCTCTTCCGTCCGCGGCGACGCTCGCCGCGAGCGGCCCGTTCCGCGTCGCGCTCGCTCACGCCCAGGAGATCCCGCAGGTGCTGCTCGAGATCGGTCGCGCACGCGAGGTCACGTTCCGGACCGTCGGCGAGGGAACGGGCGGCGCGCGCGACCTCGACCGGTTCGATCCGAGCTACCTGCACCTCGTCCTGTGGGACGAGGACGCCGGCGCCGTCGCCGGAGCGTACCGGTTGGGGCCCACCGACCGATTCGTGCGCGACGGCGCCACCGCCGGGCTGTACACCGGTACGCTCTTCCGGTTCGGCCCCGAGGGCATCGCGCGCATCCACCCCGCGATCGAAATGGGGCGCTCGTTCATCCGGCCCGAGTACCAGCGCTCGCACTCCGCGCTCCTTCTCCTGTGGCAGGGGATCGGCGGGTTCGTGGTGCGCAACCCCCACTACCGCTACCTGTTCGGCCCGGTCAGCATCAGCCAGGAGTACGGGCGGGTCGCGCGCGAGCTCATGGTGCGCTACCTTGGCGACGCGCTCGACGGCCGCGATCTGCTGCCCGCGGTGCGACCGCGGCGGCCGTTCCCGCTGCGCGCCCCGCGCGGTCTCGACCTCGACGAGGTCGTCCGCTCGCTCAGGAGCATCGACGATCTCTCGGCGATCGTCGCGGACCTCGAGGGCGGACGCGGGATCCCGGTCCTCGTGCGCCAGTACCTCCGCCTCGGCGGCCGGGTCGCCTGCTTCAACGTGGACCGTGACTTCGCCGACGTCGTGGATGCCCTCGTGGTCGTCGACCTGGCTGCGACCGAGCGCAAGCTGCTCGAGCGCTACATGGGACGGGAAGGCGCCAGCAGCTTCCTCGCCTATCAGGCCGAGCGCTCACGGGGCGACGCTCCAAGGCCGGCGGACCCGAGGGCGCTGCCGTCGGAATCGGGGGTGGTGCAGCACCCGGCCTGATCGCGAGCGGGCGCGACTGGACGTCTCAGTCGGCCGTCGAGTCGGCCTCCGCCATCAGGTCGGCGCGGACGCGCCGGAGTTCCTTCCTCCGCGCGGCGTCGACCGTCGGGTAGGTCAGATCGAGCCCCTCGAGCGCGCCGATCACCGCCTCCGCGACCACGTAGCGGGCGAACCACTTGTGGTCGGAGGGCACCACGTACCACGGCGCCTCGGGTTTGGCCGTCGCCCGCAGCATCTCCCCGTACGCTGCCATGTAGGCATCCCAGTGCCGGCGCTCCGCGACGTCTGCCGGCGAGAACTTCCAGTTCTTGTCGGGCGTGTCGAGGCGCTCCAGAAACCGTCTCCTCTGTTCGTCGCGCGACACGTGCAAGAAGAACTTCAGGATCAGGGTTCCGTTGCGCGCCAGGTGGCGCTCGAACGTGACGATGTCGTCGAACCTCTCCGCCCAGATCTCCGGGCTGACGAGCCGGGACGGCAGCCGTTGGGCGGCAAGAAACTCGGTGTGCACCCGCACCACCAGGACCTCCTCGTAGTACGAGCGGTTGAAGATCCCGATCCGTCCGCGCTCCGGGAGCCGCACGGCGCAGCGCCAGAGGAAGTCGTGGTTCAGTTCCTCCACGGACGGCGACTTGAACGAGTGCACCTCGCACCCCTGAGGGTTGACCCCCGACATCACGTGCTTGATCGTCCCGTCCTTCCCTGCAGCGTCCATCGCCTGGAACACGAGCAGGACCGCCCAGCGGTCTTGCGCGTAGAGCTTCTCCTGCAGGGCGCTCAGTCGCTCGATCCCTCTGGCGAGTGCGGCCCTCGCCTTTTCCTTCGAGGTGATGCGGCCGGTGTCGGCCGGGTCGATGGCAGCCAGGCGGAGCTCGTTCCCCGAGGTGAACTGGTAGCGCCGTACAACCTCGCTCGTCCTGCCCATACGTCCTCCCGCGGTTTGCGCCGGCTCAATAGTACCGTGAGGTTCGCGGCGGATCGGGACGGCTCCCGTCGGACCGAGCCTATAATCCGCCCGTGCCCCGGCGGCACGCCAAAGGGGGTCGCATGCGCTGGTTCCTCCCCAAGAAGGTCGACTTTCTCGATCTCTTCGACCGTGCGTCGGTCAACATCGTCCAGGGGGTCACCCTGTTCCGCGAGATCCTCGAGGAGCCGACCGACCTCCCCGCCAAGGTGGAGAAGCTCAAGGCGCTCGAGCACGAGGGAGACCGTGTGACGCACGAGGCCCTCGCGAAGCTCAACGCCACGTTCATCACGCCGTTCGACCGCGAGGACATCCACTCGCTCGCGACCCGCCTCGACGACATCCTGGACGCCGCCGACGCCGCGGCGCAGCGTCTCGTCGTCTTCCACATCAAGTGGATCCCGCAGCAGTTGAAGGCGCTCGCGGACCTCCTGGTTGTCTCGGCGCAGGAGGTGCACAAAGCCGTGGTCGTCCTCCACGACAGCAAGCGGCACAAGGAGGCGATGGCGGCGTGCGTCGAGATCAACCGCCTCGAGAACGAGGCCGACGTGCTGCACCGCGAGGCGCTCGGCGAGCTCTTCGCCAACACCCCCGACGCGATCGAGGTGCTCAAGCTGAAGGACCTCTACGCGTTCCTCGAGGACGCCACCGACCGCTGCGAGGACGTCGCGAACACAATCGAGACCATCATCCTCAAGAGTTCATAGCGGGAGGCCACCGGGTCGCGGCCTCGGGCGTCCGGCTCAGACGTTCAGGAAGAGGCCGAGCACCTTGAACGCGAGCGCGGCCATCAGCCCCGAGAACGGGATCGTGAGCACCCACGCCCACACGATCCGCGTCGCAACGCCCCAGCGCACCGCCGACAGCCGCTGGGTCGCACCCACCCCCATGATCGCCCCCGTGATCGTGTGGGTAGTGGAGACCGGGATCCCGAGGTAGGAGTTGGCGAACAGGGTGAGCGCCGCCGAGGTCTCGGCGCAGAACCCCCCGATCGGCTTCAGCTTCGTGATCTTCGACCCCATCGTCTTGACGATGCGCCACCCTCCCGACAGCGTCCCGAGCGCGATCGCCGCGTGACACGCGATCACCATCCAGAACGCCACGCGGATGTCGGAGGGGCTCCGGCCGAGCGATTTCTCGTACGAGTACGCCAGGATGGCGATGATCCCCATCGTCTTCTGGGCGTCGTTGCCGCCGTGGCCGAGGCTGTACAGGCCGGCCGAAACGAGCTGGGCGCGCCGGAAGAAGTGGTCCACCCGGCGCGGCAACGAGTTCCGGAAAAGCCACGTCACGCCCGTCATGAGGACAAGGCCCAAGATCAGGCCTACGACCGGAGACACGAGCATCGAGACGATGGTCTTCGTCCACCCCGGGTAGATGATCGCGGAGAACCCCACCTTCGCGATCGCGGCCCCGGCGTAGCCGCCGATGAGCGCGTGCGACGAGCTGGTTGGCAGCCCGAAGTACCAGGTGATCACGTCCCAGAAGATCGCCCCGACCAACCCTGCGAGGATCACGTAGACGGTGCCGGCGGCCGGCACCACCAGTCCCTTCCCGATCGTTGACGCTACCTTGAGAGGGAAGACGAACGCCGCGACGAAGTTGAAGAACGCCGCCCACACCACCGCGAGGCCGGGCGAGAGCACGCGCGTGGAGACGACGGTGGCGATCGAGTTGGCGGCGTCGTGAAAGCCGTTGAGGAAGTCGAACAGCAGCGCGATCGCAACGATGGTGACGAAGAGCACGAGGGGGAAAGTCACCATGTGCTGGCAGTCCTCCCGGCTACATGTGGATCTCGAGAACGCGACGCAAAGAAGACGACCGCGTGGCGACCCGCCCCGGCGCTGCTGTGGTGAGGGAGCGGAGCGGCGAGCTCACGGCCCGGAGTCTAGCACGCGCGCGTCGCGTCGCGTCCGCCGAGCGGCCGGCGCGAGTACACTGCGGGCGACCCGGTCTCAGGTTGTGCCGGGACCTTGCGCCGCCGCCGGATTGACTGTGAAATGGAGCGCGAGGTGCGCCGATGACGACGTCTCCGCGGTGGCTTACCTACCCCCTGGCCGTGCTGGCGGTTGCATGCGCGGCGGAGACCGCAACCGGGCAGGAGCGCGCCTCCGCCGACCCGACGCCGCGCCTCGTCGTGTTCGAGATGTTCACGCGTTTCACCTGACCGATCTGCGAGGCCGCCGGTCCGGTGGCCGACGCCCTTGCCCCGCAGTACGCCGGGCGCGCCGTCTTTCTCGAGCAGAACGTGGACGTGCCGGTCGGCGACCGGTACAGCCGGTTCCAGGCCGCCTACGGCACCGGGGTCGCGTACCTCCCGCTCGTGATCGTGGACTCGGGGCACCAGCTGATGACCGGGGACCGGCCGGACTTCAGGCCGGTGTTCCAGAGGATGGTGGAGCTCGAGCTCGTCCGTCCGCCGAGCGCGGAGATCGAGGCGTACGCCCGGACGCTCGGCACGAAGGTGCGGGTGTACGCGCGCCTCCACAACACGTCAGGCGTCACCCTCTCCGCCGGCGCGAACAAGGCGGAGCTGCACGCCCTCGTCTACGAGGACGCCCGCGTCGGGGTGACGGGGCGGATCACGCGCGCCGCGCCGTGGGCCGCCATCGCGATTCCGGTCCCGCCCGACGGCACCCTCACCGCGACGCTCGACACGATCGGCCTCTCTGGCGTCAACTTCAACGCGCTCCACACCGTGGTGGCGGCGGACTACGTGCCCGGGCCTGGGAGCACGTACGACATGCTGCAGGCGGCGGTCGCGCAACCCGCCGGCCTCACGGTTGACCCGCCGTCGTTCCCGGTCGGGATCGACTCGGGGCACCCCGCCGGCCGCTCGGTCGCGGTCTCGCTCGCGGGGCCGTACAACCTCACCTGGACCGCCGCCCCCGACGTCCCCTGGCTCTCGGTCTCCCCGGACGGCGGAGCGATCGCGGTCGCGCCGACGGTCACCGTCTCGGCCAACGGTCTCGTCGCCGGCTCGCAGGAAGGACACGTCACGCTCTCGGCGACCAGCACGGACGGGATGGCGTTCACGCAGTTCGTCGCGGTGAAGGCGGTGCTGGGTCCGCGTGTGTTTCGCGCGGTCGCACCACCTGTGAGCCCGGGATCGCCGGCTGCGGTCCCGATCGTGCTCTCGGCTCTCGGCGACGAGCACGCCGTCGCGTTCAGCCTCGCGTTCGACGCCGCCATGGTGCGCGACCCCGCCGTGGCGCTCGGGAGTGCGGCCCAGGACGCGACCCTCGCGGTGGACACCACGCAGTCCGCCTCCGGCCACGTCGGTGTCACCGTCACGCTCCCCGCGGGCCGGTCGTTCCCGCACGGCGACTGCGAGATCGCGGTCGTGACGTTCGCCACGGCGGCGGTCGTTCCCAGGCAGGCCGCCGCGGTCGTGTTCTGCGATCAACCGGTGGAGCGGGATATCGCCGACGCGTTCGGAAACGGGCTCACGGCCGAGCTCCGCGACGCCACGCTCGCGTTCCCCGAGGGCAGCGTCATGCGCGTGCCCCGGCGCCACGTGACGCGTCCCGCGGGTTGACCTGGGCACGCACGACCGTCGGACACACCGGTTCCGCTACAGCGCCAGCAGCGGGAGGAGGCCCACGGCGGCGAGGAGGGCGAGCGCCGCGAGGCCGCGCACGCCGGTCGGCCGGTCCGCGAAGGCGTACGCGTAGATCCCCTTGATCGCGTTGTTGCTGGCGGTCGCCACGACGACGGCGCTCGCGGCCGTGAGCAGCGGCGTCGCGGCGCCGGCGGTCTGGGTCAGCCCCATGATGAACGGGTCGACGTCGCTGACCCCCATCAGCGCCGCCAGCGCGATCACCCCGACCGTGCCGAACCGCTCCACCGCGAGCTTCGTGAGCACGAGGACGGCGAGGAACACGCCGGCGAACAGGAACGCCGAGCCGACCTCGAGCGGGTTCCTCGCCTCGTACTCTTGCTCAACCGGCCCCTGGACCGGGTCGGGGACCCGCGACCACAGGTAGCCGGCGGCGATCGTCGCAGCTCCCAGGAGCGCGAACGGCAGCGCGAGGAGCGCTGCGAGCGCGCCGTTGAAGATCGCCAGCAGCGCCAGCACCCGCAGGTACATCACGCCGGAGGCCAACACCATGCTGCCCGCGAAGAGGTTGGGTCGGCGCTCGCGCTTCGCGCGCCGGGCGAGGGCGACGGTCATCACGGTCGACGAGTAGGCGCCCCCGAGGAGGGCGGCGAGCACGATCCCGCCGCGCTTCCTCGTCACGCGCTGCAGGACGTAGCTGCCGTATGAGATCCCGCTCACCGCCACGACGACCAGCCAGGTGCGGAACGGGTTGATCTGGAACGGCCCGAACTCCCGGTTCGGCACCGCGGGCAGGATCACGACCGTGAGCAGCAGGAACTTCGTGAACGTCACGACGTCTTCGGACGGGATGCGCTCGGTCAACCCCTCGAGGGCGGCCTTCAGTTCGAGGAGGAGCATCGCGAGCACCACGATCGTGACGGCTATCCAGAAGTAGTCGTACCGGACCAGCGCTCCCAGGAGGTAGGTGACGAGTCCGGACACCTCGGTGGTGACGCCGGCGTCCTCCGAGCTGGCGAGCTTGTGCAAGTACGAGACCAGGAGGAACGCGCCGACGACGACGAACCCGAGCCCGACGGGGAGCAACTGCGGGCCCGCGATCAGCGCCATCGCGTACCCGACGAGGCCGATCAGCGGGAACGTGCGGACGCCGCCGAAGATGTAGTGGCCGGCGTGCGCCTTGCGCCCCTCGCGCTCGAGGCCGAGGAGGAACGAGAGGAACAAGACGAGGAGGATCTTGAGCGCCTCGGGGTGCACCAGGGCCGTGAGCTGCCGCAACAGCGTCGGTTCCATTGAGGCCGACGTTACACCCGCGCCGGCTCCGTCTCAAGGTGGGAACGGCCGGTACGGCGTCGTTCGCCGCCCCCGGCGCACAGAGTGAGTCACGAATCCGGGTGCGGCCGGTCCGCTTGGGGCAGCCACCTCTTCAGAACGTTCGTCCCGCGTCCCGCTGGGTGAGCCGCCAGTGCCGCGCACAACGGCGTGCCCTCCCGCATGTCGACCTGGACGATCTCGAAGCCGGCCGACGCCAACGCCTCGACCTCTGCCGGCGTCACCTCGCGCCCATCACACTCGGCGTCATACCCGAGGAACAAGCGGGAGCCCTGGGAGTGGACGAACACGGCGCGACTCCGCACGCACGGACCGAAGGCACCGCCAGGCAGTCGCGACATCTGGATTTCCCTCCCTCGCTCACGACAACCCGGCGGTGTGAAGACGACACGGAGGGGGCGTGAAGGGCGGTCGGCGTGAGGAACCCCCGGGTCGCACGGGCCGGGGGTCCGGTGAGATCAGACCGTGTACCCCGCCGCGCCCAGGAGAGCGTCGTTCGACGGCGTCGCGGTCCCCACCTCGCGGCCCAACCTCACAACCGCTCCGTTCCGGAACTCGAGCGCCTTGGCGGCACCCACGCGCACAAACCCGATCGGCTCCGCGACCCGCACGAACTCGGGCCACCAGGCGGCCGAGGGCGCCACACCGAGCGAGCGCGCCGTCACAGCGGTCGCTTCCTCAAACACCGCCTCCGCTTCGGCCGCGTGGCGTCCGAGGTACTCCGCGAGGCTCACGCAGTGGACCGCGAGCGGCAGCCCGACGACGCAGTTGAACCCCATCTTCTCGGCCTCGGCCGCCGCGAACGCCGCGGGGTCGAGCGCCTCCGCTGCGATCCCGCCGCGGGCGAGCGCGGCGGCGAGCGGGGACGCAACCGGGCCCGCGAACGCGCTCGGGCGTAGAACCCGGAAGAACTCGCCCTTTGCGGTGAACCAGATGAGGCCGCGCGAGCACCCCGGGGCGCCCGCCAGCAGCGGCCGGACCCACCCGTTCTGGACGAAGACGAGGCGCTCGGGGGAGACGGTTCCGAGACGGGCGAGCGTTGAGGGCAGCGCCTCCTCGCGCACGCACACCAGCACCGGCCCGACCCCTCTGGCGAGGCGCTCCCACCCGCCGTCCCGCGTGACCGGGACGACCTCCGAGCCGCCTGCGGCGAGCGCTCCCGCGAGGCGCCGGCCGACCTCGCCCATGCCGACGACGAACGCCCGCTCGAACGACCTGCTCATCGCCGCACCATCGCCGTCCGGCAGGCGAGCCGCAACTACGAGAACCTCGAGAGGCGCAGGACGACCGTCCGGCGGCGGCGAGGTGCGGACGCCCATTGGATGAGGATCGGGTTCTGGTAGGTGCCGCGCACCACGCCCGCGGCGCCGTCCGCGTCCGACACCAGCAGGCTCACCGAGCGCTTGAGACGCAGGAAACGCCGCGCGGGCACGGCCATCGCGCGAGCCAGGAGCGTCTCGACCGCCGACTCCGAGATGCGCAGGGCGTCCATCAGCTCGTTGAGCACCTGCACGATGTCGTAGCGCGCGTAGCCGAGGCTCTTGGTCGCAATGGCGCGCGGCTCGCGCAGCATGCGCTTGCCCGTCCGTGCGGCGAACTTGAGCGGATCCGCCAGCACCTCTGCAAGATCGTGCCGCATCAGCAGCGTCTCGTACTCGTTGACCGTGACGCCGACGTCGCGCTCGCCGGGGTCGAGCGCGATCTCGAGGCGGCCCTTCTCGACGCCGTGACGACGGATCATCTCGTCGCCCCGCGCCAGTACGCCGGTCCGGGCGTCCGCGAGGTTGATCGAATCGACGGGGTGCCGCGACACCGGAACCGAGCAGCGGGCGGTCGCCACCGTCTCCTCTCGCCCGTACGCGAGAACGCAGGTGCGGCGCGTCCGCGGCTGCCCCTCGTTGACGCCGTCGAGGTCCATGAAGAAGACGGGATCGCCGGGCCTATTGACGTACGTCACGCAGTTCCGCAGACCTGAGCCGATGTACGCGAGGTGCGAGTCGGCGTTCATCGGCTCGCTCCGCCTCTGGTCCTCCGACAGCTCCGAGCGCTCGTGAAGGCGGTCGTGGCGGTACCCGGCTCCCGGCGGGAACAGTGCCTGGAAGGTCCGGATGAACGGGTCCAGCCTGTCGCGCCGGTGGTCGAGGCGCGCGGAGAAGCTCTGCTCGAGGTACCCGGCCGTCGTGTGCAGGGAGCAGTACATCGCGCGCCTGAATCCGTCGAGCGCGCCGCCGAACTCGCGGCGGATCGCGGCCGCGACGTCGATAGCGTCGTAACGCGACCTCGGGGTCAGGGTGAGCGCGAGCTCCAGGGGCTTGGCGGCCATCGTTCTCCGGGTCCGGCGTCGACAGCGCGGCTGTGGAGGCACCCGTATCTGCTTCCAACGGCACCGATTGACCGGGCATTCCGGCCGGCCGCGAGCGGCCCGGCGGGAGCCGCGCCCCTACACGTGGTTGCGGAGCATGAGCTCCCTCGGGTGAGGCTCGAGGTACGTCTGCCCAGCGAGGTAGCTCACGTCGTGGAGCCGGACGTAGTGGCGGACGAGGGTGATCGGAACGACCAGCGGGACAACCCCACGGTGGTAGTCCTCGATCACTCCCAGCAGCTCGGCGCGCGACGGCGCGTCGAGCAGGTTCTTGAAGTACCCAGCGATGTGCTGGAGAACGTTGGTGTTGCGCCGGACGGTGGCGATCGCGCGGAGTCCCTGCATGAAGGCGCTCGCGTATCCGGCGCGCACCTCGTCCCGGGGCACCGCCTTGGCACTTGCGACGAGGCGGCCGAGCGCCTCGTACGCCTTCGGGGCGTGAGCCATCAGCTGCAACTTGTGGGCGGTGTGGAACGAGACGAGGTCACCGACCGTCCAGCGCCCGGCGAACAGCCGCTGCAGGCGGTGGTATGCAAATACGCGCTCCACGAAGTTGTCCCGCAGCCGCGGGTCGCACAGACGGCCCTCCTCCTCGACCGGGAGATCGGGAAAGCGCGCGAGCAGCGCCTCGGCGAACACGCCGCGCCCCGACTTGACCGGCATCCCCGCACCGTACACCTTGACGCGCTCCATCCCGCACGACGGCGAGTCCTTCTTGAGCACGTAGCCGCAGAGGCGCTCGCCGGCGAGTCGTTCGACGCGCGCGGAGGCGTACGAGCGCATCGCGTCGGTCCAGTCGGTCCCGCTCTTGGGCGCCACCATCCGGACCTCGGCGCCGTCGCGCACGAGGCGCACCGACTCGCGGGGCGTCCCCATCCCGACCTCCACCTCGGGGCACACCGGCACCCACTCGACCCACCTCCCGAACGTTCCGACGAGGAAGTCCTCCCTCTTGTGCCCGCCGTCGAACCGCACCTTGCACCCCAGCAGGCACGACGAAACCCCGATTCGGACAACGTCGGCCGCTCCGCCCGTGACGCTCATCGCCTTGCGGTCGCCGCCGATGTCGCGTCCCGCTCGAGCCGTGCCGCGATCTTCGGGCCGAGCTTCGAGAACACGCGCTCCGCCACTCCCTGCAGCCTCTCGTTGCGGGGCGGGAGGCCGACGCGGCGCAGCCACGCGCTCGGCGGCCGGGTGCCCTCCCGTGTCCAGTGACCGATCTCAGCCCCGTCGCTCGTCCGGACCGCACGCACGCGGACGATCACCGGGTCCATGACGCGGGACGCCACGAGCGCCCCGCCGACCCACGTGACGGTCTCGAGCGCGAACTCGCCCGCCCCGACCCACCATCCGGTCGTCGGGTTGCCGGTTGCGCGCGCCACCACGACGCCGTGGCCGATCCCGGCCACGAGCCCCTGTGCGGCCAGCAGCCACAGCCACGACCGCCGCACCTGGCCGTACGCGATGAGCTCGGTCGACACGACCGCATCGGCTCCGTCGGCCCGCCCGATCGCCGCGAGGCGCCCGGAGTCGGGTCGCGTCCCGTCGTCCGGGAGAGGCGCGCCGAGGCAAACCCGGGCGCCTTCATTGTCGAGCGTGCTCGCGAGATCGGCCGCCAACGCCAGCATCGTCGCCCCTCGCCGCGCGCTCTCACCGCCCTCCGGCCCCGGCGGAAGGAACGCGTCCGGTGCCGTCACCGGCACCCGGTCGAGCGCGGGCAACACCTCGACCCGGAGCGTGGTGGGTACGCGCGGAGCCCGGCTCGACGCGCATGCAGCGGTCATGACCGTGAGGCTGATCACGAGCGCCACGCGTCGCATGCGCCATAGCATAGCGTGTGCCCGGCGGGTCCCCGGCGCCCTCGGGGAGCGCGTCCGGTTGAACGGGTGTACAATCCGTGGCTCGGCCCGAGAGGCTGCGCCTGGAGCAGGACCAGGCGGCGAGGATCGGCACATGAGCAACGAGAAGAACGCCACGTCGAACACCCAGAGCTTCGCGGAAGCGCTGGCGCAATCGTTCCAGCAGGACGAGCTCGAGATCGGCCAACTGGTCACCGGGTCGGTGATGGCCGTCCACGGGGATATCGCGCTCATCGCCGTCGGAGGGAAGTCCGAGGCGGTGATGGACCGCACCGAGCTCGGGGAGCTGCGGCCGGGGGACGGCCTCGATGCCGTCATCATTGCCCTCTCCCCCGAGCTGCGGGTGTCGCACAAGCTCGCGATCGAGCGGCGCGAACGCGAGGCGCTCCGCGGCGCCTACGACAACGGCGTCCCGGTCGAGGGCAAGGTGACGGGCCGCAACAAGGGCGGCTACGACATCTCGATCGCGGGTCTCCGGGCGTTCTGCCCGATGTCGCAGATCGACCTCGGGTTCCCCCGCAACGTCGACGCCTACCTCGGCAAGGTGTTCCTGTTCCGGATCACGGAGCTGTCCGACGACCTGTCGTCGCTGGTGGTGTCGCGCGCACAGGTTCTCAAGGACGAGCGCGACGCGGCCGCCTCGGCGGCCTGGGCGCGCATCACGGCGGGTCAGGAGATCGAGGGGACGGTCAAGAGCATCCGCGACTTCGGGGTGTTCGTCGACCTCGGTGGGATCGACGGGATGGTCCACATCTCCGAGCTCTCGCACCGCCTGAGCGTGCGCCCGTCGCAGATCGTCAAGGTCGGCGACACCGTCCGCGTCAAGGTGCTCGAGGCGGACCGCGCGAAGTCCCGCATCGCCCTCTCGATGAAGGTGCTCGAGCCGGATCCGTGGGCCGAGGTGCCGGGCAGGTTCCCGTCCGGAGCCGTGTTCGAGGGGACCGTCGCCCGCAAGACGGAGTTCGGCATCTTCGTGGAGCTGCTGCCGGGGGTCGACGGCCTGATCCACGTCTCGCAGCTGCCCCCGGGGATGAAGCTCGACGACGAGACGTTGGCTCCCGGAGCGCCGGTCCGCGGGTGGGTCCGCGAGCTCGACACCGAGCGCAGGCGGCTGTCGCTGACCCTCCGGGAGGTCGCCACGTCCGACCCGTGGCTCGACGCGGCCGAGCGCTACCCGGTCGACGCCGGCGTCGACGGCGTCGTGGAGCGCACCGCCAACTTCGGCGTCTTCGTGCAGCTCGAGCCCGGGCTCACCGGGTTGATTCCGGCGTCGGAAACCGACGTTCCGAAGGGCGGCGACCTGGCCGCCTCGTTCGTGCCCGGCAGCCGGGTCTCGGCCACGGTGATCTCGGTCGACCCGGCGCGCAAGCGCATCTCGCTGTCGGTCAAGAAGGCGAAGGAAGGGAAGGCGGTCAAGGAGTTCCGGCGCTGGAACGAGGAGAAGAAGGCGGAGAGGAAGCCCGAGGTCACCGCGTTCGGCGCCGCCCTGATGAAGGCGCTCTCCGACAAGAAGTAGCCGGAACCAGGCTTCAGCGATCTCCGAGGGCTCCCCGCGACGGGCAGCCGTCGGGGTGTACGGATGCCACGTAGATGAGAGAGGGGAGGGTTTCGACCTCGCAATCCGCCTCTCCTCGGCCGTTTTCCCTGCTCAGCGGACCCCACGCCCAGGGGCACCAACACACTTGCGCAAGCTATGGGAAGAACGTATCTTCAGGAATCCGCGCTGGCGCTCCTCTTGGCGCCGGAACGCGAAGTCGGGCTCAACGGCGCGGCGTTGAAAGCGAGGCGAGGGGGACGATGGCAAGCCACCTCGAGGCGGCGCTGCAGAGGGATCTCGAACAGATCGGCTCAAGGGTGACCGAGATGGGGGAGCTCACCGAGCGGGCGGTCCGGAGCGCGGTGCGCGCGCTCGCTCAGCGCGACCGCCAGCTCGCCTACGCCGTGATCCTCCGCGACCAGTACATCGACGCTGCGGAAAAGGAACTAGACCGCCTGTGCCAGGAATTTCTCGTCCGGCACCAGCCGGCGGCGAGCCTGCTTCGGTTCGCCTACGCGACGATCAAAATCAACCTCGAACTGGAGCGGGTCGGCGACTACGCCGAGTCGATCGCCCGCGAGGCGTTGCGCCTGACCAAGACCGCTGCGCCGCTCCCTCTGGATCGGCTGCAGCAGATCGTGGACGTAGCCGTGCCGATGCTCCACGACGCGATTCAGGCGTTCGTCAAGCAGGACGCTGAACTCGCGCGCCGCACGATCGAGACCGATGAGGCGGTCGACCTGCTGCGCGACCGCCTAACGGCGGATCTCACCTCCGGGTCCCGAGACGGCTCCCTCCCGTTCGACGCGATGATGCCGCTGGTGGCGGTGGCGCGGCGGCTCGAACGCGTCTCCGACCAGGCCCGCAACATCAGCATGGAGACGCTCTACCTCTGCACCGGAGAGTACGCGAAACACCCCGGGTCCGGGGCGATCCGCGTCCTGTTTGTCGACGAGCGCAACGCCTGCCGCAGCGTAATGGCGGAGGCGATTGGGAACGCTCTCGCCGAGGCCGGATTCGTCTTCTCCTCGGCTGGCGTCGCTCCCGCCCCGGTTGAGCCCGAGACCGTGCGTTTCATGGCGGAGAAGGGGTTCGACGTTAGCCGATCAGTTCCACACGCGCTCTCCGAGTTCCCAAATGTCGAGCACCAGCACGTGATCGTGCTCCTCGCGCCCGAGGCACGCCGCGCCTTCCCGCGCCGCCCGCGCAAGTCCGTACTCCTCGACTGGACCGTCGAGGACCCGTTGGCCGCCGGTGCAGACGAGGCCGCAGTGGCCGTCGCACACGAGCGCGCGTTCACGTTCATCGAGGGCCAGATCCACGACTTGGTGTCGGCAATCCGCGACACCGGCGCCATGTAAACACGCTCTCGGAGGTGGGCGATGGTAGACTTCGTCACCGAAAACGGCCCGGACCCGGGTCGCCCGCACACCGGACGGACTTGAGAGAGGACCCGCCATGAGGAAGTCTCGCTCCCGGAAGACGGCTGCTGCGCTCGCCCTCGTCGCGCTCTCGGCGCTCGCCCAAGTGGCCTGCTCCCGCGGTGGCGGCGGCGAGGCCGCCTCGGCCACCATCCAGGTCAAGGGGTCGGACACCATGGTCAACATCGCCCAGGCGTGGGCCGAGGAGTACAAGCGTGTGGTGCCGGCGGTCAACGTCGAGGTCTCCGGAGGTGGCTCGGGCGTTGGGATCGCTGCGCTCGAGAGGGGTGCCGTCGACATAGCCAACGCGAGCCGGAACATGCACCCCGAGGAGCGCGAGCAGGCCAAGCGTAACACGGGCAAGGAGCCGGTTGAGTTCGTGGTCGGCTACGACGCGCTCGCAGTCTACGTCAACCGGGATAACCCCATCACCGAAATCTCGCTCGAGGCGCTGGCGCAGATCTTCGGCGAGGGCGGCACCGTGACGCGCTGGTCGCAACTCGGCGTCGCCCTGCCCGGCGTTTCCGACGACACGATCGTGCGGGTGAGCCGCCAGTCCAGCTCCGGGACGTACGAGTTCTTCCGCGAGCACGTGCTTGGCCGGCGAGACTTCAAGCTCGGGTCGCGCGACATGAACGGCTCGAAGGAGGTTGTCGAGTTGGTGGGTACGACCAAGACGGCCATCGGGTACAGCGGGATGGGGTACGCGACGTCCGAGGTCAAGATGCTAAAGCTCGCCCCGAAGGCCGGGAATCCCGCGGTCGCGCCGACCGTGGAGAACACCCTCAGCCGCGCCTACCCGCTCGCGCGCTCGCTCCAGATGTACACGCTGGGCGAGCCGCAGGGAGCGGTGAAGAAGTACATCGAGTGGATCCTCTCCGACGACGGGGAGAAGATCCTGCAAGAGAACGGCTACGTGCCGGTACCGGCAAGCCTGCGCAAGCGATGACACGGTTGATGCCGGTGTCCACGCGCGGTAGGGCGAGCACGTGCGCCGGCGCGAGGGTGCGTTGAGCGCCACCGCCGGCCCTATCGGGACGACCGCTGCGGACCGCCCTCAGCGATCTCCGTGGTCGACCGCAGTCGAGCGGGCGGTCGAGACCGCAATCCGTGCCAGCGGCGTCAGTGCGATCTTCTTCGTGCTCGCGATCTTCTTCTTCGTCTTCCGCGAGGCAGCGCCGGTGCTATGGGACTCCGACTTCCACATCCTCCAGTTCCTGTTCTCCACCGAGTGGTACCCGACGTCCGATATCAACGTGCGCTACGGCACCCTGGCGCTCACCGTCGGCACCCTGAGCGTCACGGCTGTGGCGATCGCGCTCGCCGTGCCGTTCGGGCTCGGCGCTGCGATCTTCGTCTCCGAGTTCTGCGGGCGACGGCTCAAGGAGGTGCTCAAGATCGTGATCGAGTTCCTCGCCGCGATCCCAAGCGTAGTGTGGGGGTTCGTTGGGTTGACGGTGATGAGCCGCGTAATTGTCGCTCTGACGGGCGCTCCGGTCGGGGTCAACCTGCTGAACGGCGGCGTGATCCTCGCGCTCATGAGTGTCCCGATCATCGTCTCCATCGGCGAGGATGCGCTCAAGGCGGTCCCCGATTCGTACCGCGAGGCGGCCGACGCGCTCGGCGCGACGCGCTGGCAGACTGTCTATCGCGTGCTTCTCCCCGCGGCGCGCAACGGGTTGCTGGCGGCGGTTCTCCTGGGCGTGGGCCGTGCAGTGGGCGAGACGATGGCCGTGCTAATGGCCACCGGCCATGCAGTGCAGATCCCGGAGGGGCTGCTGAACTCTGTGCGCACGCTCACCGCGAACGTCGCCGCCGAGCTCGGCGAGGCGCCGGCCGGCTCGCCGCACTACCGCGTCCTTTTCCTCACCGGTGTCCTGCTCTTCTGGATCACGTTCGCTGTCAATCTCGCCGCCGATCTTGTGATTCGCGGCATCCGCCGCAGGTAGAGCGCCATGGAGACTGCCGTCCCCCCGCGCTTCGCCCGCACACCCTCGGTGGCGCGGCGTGAGTGGACGCAGGCGCTCGCCCGCGCGGTGTTCTTCACCATGGCGCTGGCGATGGTCGTGCCGCTGATCGCCATCGTCGCGTATCTCCTGGTCCGCGCCGCGCCCTCGCTCAGCTGGGAGTTCATCGTCGACGTCCCGCGCAAGGGGATGCGGGAGGGCGGAATCTGGCCCGCGTTCGTGGGCACGCTCTACCTGGTCGTCCTGTCGCTTGCGATCGCCGCTCCAATCGGCGTGCTGGCCGCGATCTACCTGAACGAGTACGCGCGTGAGAACTGGTTCAACCGCCTCATCAACCTCGCGGTGATCAACCTCGCCGGGGTCCCTAGCATCGTCCATGCGCTGTTCGGGTTGGGAGCGTTCGTCTACGCCGCCCGCTTCGGGTACTCGATCGTCTCCGCTTCGCTCACCCTCGCGATCATGACGCTGCCCGTGATCATCGCCAGCACGCGCGAGGCGCTCGCCTCGGTGCCGCGCGCGTTCCGCGAGGCGTGCTGGAACGTGGGCGCCACGCGCTGGCAGACGATCCGCGGCGTTGTGCTGCCCAACTCCATCTCCGGCATCCTAACCGGCGTCATCCTGCAGGTTAGCCGGACCGCCGGCGAGACTGCTCCGATCATGTTCACCGGCGCGGTGTTCTTCAAGGCGGTGCAGCGCGGCACCTTGTTCCCCTACCGCCTCACGGATCAGTGCATGGCGCTCTCGATGCACCTTTACACCGTGTCGACCCAGGTTCCCAACGTTCGCGAGTCGATCCCGTACGCCACCGCGATCGTACTCCTCGGTTCGGTACTGCTCGTCAACGCCTGCGCGATCGCTGTGCGCGTGTGGCTGCGCAACCGGAAGCGGTGGTGACGGCGTGAGCGGACCGGCGATCGCCGCCGAGGACCTCAGGCTCTCCTACGGGACCCGCGAGGTGATCCACGGAATCTCGTTCGAGGTGCCCCGCAACGAGATCTTCGCGATCATCGGGCCGGCGCAGTCGGGGAAGACCTCGCTCCTGCGCTGTCTCAACCGCACCATTGATTTCACCCTCGGCGCCGCGTTCTCTGGCCGGGTTGTCGTGGACGGCGTGGACGTCCACAGGGTCCGCGATGTCTACGCCTTGCGGCGGAAGGTCGGCATGGTCGCTCCGCTGCCAGTCGGGCTCCCGCTCTCGATCTACGACAACGTCGCCTTCGCACCTCGGGCTGCGGGCTTGAGCCGTCGTGCCGGCCTCGACGCCATCGTTGAGCGCTGCCTGCGCCAAGCCGCGCTGTGGGACGAGGTCAAGGACCGGCTCAACGGGCTGGGCACGGCTCTGTCCGGGGGCCAGCAGCAGCGTCTCACGATCGCCCGCGCCCTCTCGCACCAGCCCGAGATCCTGTGCCTCGACGAGTTCTCGATCGCAATTGACCCGGTCACCACGATGCGGATCGAGGACGTGCTCAGGCAGCTGCAGTCCGAGATCACCATCGTCCTCGTGACCAACCTCGTGCAGCAGGCACGCCGGCTCGCCGGCCGGACGATGTTCATGTGGAATGGGGAGATCGTCGAGCTCGACCGCTCGGAGGTGGTGTTCTCCGAGCACCCGGGTCAGCGGCGCACCCACGACTACGTCCACGGGGTGTTCGGATGATGATGCCGGGCGCACCCGCGATCGCGACCCGTGACCTCCAGCTCTGGTACGGCTCGTTCGAGGCGCTGCGCGGCGTGACGCTCGACATCAAGCCGCGCCTGGTGACGTCGTTGATCGGCCCATCTGGGTGCGGCAAGACGACCCTGCTGCGCTGCCTCAACCGCGTGAACGAGCGCTACGCGGGGGTCCGCACCGAAGGCACGATCGAGATCCTGGGGCGCAACATCTACGATGCCGACGTGTCGCTCGTCGAGCTCCGCAAGGCCGTGGGGATGGTCTTCCAGCGGCCCAATCCCCTTCCGATCTCGGTGTACGAGAATGTGGTGTTCGGTCTCCGCGTGCACCTGCCCCGCCAGGAACTGCGCCGCGGCCGGCTCGACGCCGCGGTCGAGGCCGCGCTCACCGACGTCGGCCTCTGGCGCGACCTCAAGGACCGCCTCGACGCGCGGGCGACGTCGCTGCAGCTCGAACAACAGCAGAAGCTGTGCATCGCCCGTCTGCTCCCGCTCAAGCCCGAGATCATCCTAATGGACGAGCCGTGCTCCGCACTCGACGTCGACGGCACGCGCGCGATCGAGGAGCTGATGTTCGTGCTGCGTGAGCGCTACACGATCGTGATCGTGACCCACAACATGGCGCAGGCCCGGCGCGCGAGCGAGGAGTGCGTGTTCATGCTCCTGGGCGAGGTGATCGAGCACGGCCGCACCTCGGAGCTGTTCCTCAACCCTCGCGATCGCCGGACCGCGGAATACATCGAGGGACGCTACGGGTGACGGGCGGCGGTCCCGCTCCTCCACCCCTTCGCCCCCGGACCGGCGCACAGTCGAAGGACACGGCGACTGCAACTCCCATGCTTCCAGGTGGCCACACCCACCACGCAGGGTCGTGCCCGGCGCGACGGCGGAGCACAGTCGAGGGAGGACCGCCGGCCGGGATGGCACCGTCGCGCGCTCCCTGAGGGCGGAAACCGCACGGGCCTCGCGCCGTTGGTCGGGCCGGCTGAGGTCGCGCTTCGCACCGCCTTCAGGGCGGCTTCACGGAGGGCGCCGAGGATGGGCGGGCGCGGGCGGTCCGTGCGGCCCCACAGGGAGCGGTCCCGAGAGCTGGTGTCGACGGGAGCGCCCAGGCCGAGGCGTCGGGACCGAGCCAGACCCGCCGCGCCGGTCGCCAGGCCTCGGGAAAGGAGCGCCGCGGCTGGGAGGGAGGGGACGCGATGCCGCTATCCGGACACTCGAGCGACCTGTCGCTCGCGGATCTCGTCCAGGCCAACATCTACGGTCGCAACACCTGTCGCGTACTTGTTGCGACTCCAGGCGCCCACGGTGTGTTCTTTCTCGCAGACGGGGCAATCGTGGATGCCCGGTTCGGCGACCTCATTGGGGTCGAGGCGTTCTGCGCGCTGGTCAACGCGGAGAACGCGCACTTCAGGGTCGACTCCGGCATCCAGAGCCCGACACGCACCATCCACCAGGACTGGGAAGGCCTCCTCATGGAGGCGATGCGCCTCAAGGACGAGAACAAAGTGCCGGTGCCGCGGCGCGCGCCCGCCGCCACGCCGCGCGACCGCGCCGAACCGCCCTCGGGGGCGGTGCCGGCGCCGCGCAGCCCGGGAGCAGCCGTGAACGGAAAGGGGGCTCCCGTGCCCCAATCGCGATCCGCGGCCGCACCGATCGCACTCGTCCCAAAACACCCAGCGGTAGCGGCGGCAACGGAACCGGCCACGCGGCGCGCCGCGGGCGAGCCCCGGCCGCGCCCACGCGCGCGGCGGGGGAGCACGCTGGCGCTCCTGGTGGCGGTGCCCGTGCTCGCCGCCGCGGTGGGGATCGTGGTGTACCAGTGGGTCGCCTCGCGCTCGAGCGCGCCGCCGAAGGCGCCGAACCCCGCCCAGATCGCGAGCCTCGAAGCCGCGGAGCTGACCGAGCCAGGCGACACCCAACCCCGTCTGCTGCAGGGCCCTGTTCCCCGGGCGCCGGACACCTCGCTCGCGATCGCGCCCACCGTAGTGTGCCGGATCCTGATCGACGAGTCGGGCGCCGTGGCCGACGCCAAGATCTTCCGCTCGCGCCTGGACCTGGCGAGCTTCGAGGAGACCGCGCTTGAGGCCGTCAAGTCGTACCGGTTCGCCCCGGCGCAGCGCGGCGGACGCCACGTGCGCGTCTGGATCAACTGGCCGGTGAGCTTCCAGTAGGCGGTGTGAACGTCCCCCGAGGAGGTGTGATCATGCGACGGTTCTCCCCCATCAGCGTCGCCGCGGCCCTGGCGCTCTGCATCGCGGCGCCGGCGCGGTCGGACGAGACCATCAGGATCAAGGGCTCCGACACGATCGGCGGCCAGATGATGCCGGCGATGGCCGAGGCGTACCGCAGCCGCGGCGCGAAGACCAACTTCGTGATCGAGGCGCTGGGGTCCGGCACCGCGTTCGTCGGCCTGTTTGACGGCTCGGCCGACATCGGCGAGTCCTCGCGCCCGATCACCGAGAAGGAGGCGGAGACCGCCGCCAAGCTCGGCCTCAAGCTGCACGAGGTGGTGATCGGGTACGACGGCGTGATGGTGGTCGTGCACCCGTCGAACCCGGTGAAGTCGCTCTCGATCATGGACCTCTCGCAGCTGTTCACCGGGAAGGTCAAGAGCTGGAAGCAGCTCGGCGGACAGGACCGCCCCGTCCGCCTGATCAGCCGGCCCAGCTATTCCGGGACGTACTCGTTTTTCCGCGAGAAGGCGCTGCGACGCGGGAACGCCAAGGGACCGGAGGAGTTCGCCCCCGAGACGCAGACGATGGAGGAGAACGGCGAGATCCTCAACGCCGTGGCGAACGACCCCGGCGCCGTCTCGTACGTCGGCCTCGGCTGGATCCGGCCTACGATTAAGCCGCTCGCCGTCGCCACGAGGACCGGTGACGCCGGGATCGAGCCGAGCTCGGAGACGGTCCGCACGGGCCGCTACCCGCTCTACCGCGCGCTCTACATGTACGTGCCCGACACCGCCGCTCCGACCACGCTCGCGTTCCTCCGCTTCGTGCTGTCGCGCGAGGGCGCCGCGGTCGTGAACGCGAACGGCTTCATCCCGGTGGACGCGGGTACGCCGCTGCCGGCGTTCGTCGCGAACGCCCCTGTCCCGGCCGCTCCCGCGTCGCCCGCGACCGCGGCCGTCCAGGTCGCGCACGTCCCTCAGCCCGCTGCGCCCGCCGCCGCGCCGACACCGTCGAAGAAGCGCGAGCTGTTCCGCGTGACGTTCCCGTTTGCCAGGACAGCGCTCACGGCCGAGGCGCGCGACACGGTGGACCAGGCCGCCGATCTGATCCGCGCGGGCGGGTACACCGCGGTCGTCACCGGCCACGCTGATTCCAAGGGACCCGCTGAGGCGAACCGCACCGTGGCGCTGGCGCGGGCGCAGGCGGTGATCGACCGACTGCTCGGCCGCGGCGTCGAGCGCGCGCTGCTGCGGCTCGAGAGCAGTGGCGCCGACGCGCCGATCGCCTCCAACGAATCGCCCGTGGGTCGAGCGGCCAACCGACGCGCGGACATCGAGCTCGTGCCCACAAACGGCCGCTGAGCGAGGTGCGGAGACATTGAGGCACCGTAGCTCCGGCTCGGCTGCGATTCGCGCCCCCCGCCGGCCGCCGTCCGCGAGCGGCGATCGTCCGGCCGCCGCGATCGTGGCCGTCCGTACCGCGCGGGCCGGCGGCGACGCCGGCGACGATGTGGCGCCGTGGGTGGAGCGCGTCGCGCTCGTAGACTACGCGTTCCAGCCGATCGTCAACATCCACACGGGCGTGTGCATCGGCTTCGAAGCGCTGCTGCGGGATGTGGAGCGCGCCGGCTTCACCGACATCCAGGCCTTTCTCGATTCGGCACACCGCGACGGGGCGATCGTCGCGGTGGGGGCGATGCTGCGCCGGCGGGCGGTCGCGAAGTTCGCCTCCTCGGCGCTGGCGGACCGTACCCGGCTGTTCTTCAACCTCGACAACCGGGAGCTCGAGCGCGAAGACTACCGGCTCGAGGAGGCCTCACACCTACTCGCCGCCTACGGGCTCCCTCCCGGGACGCTCTGTTTCGAGCTCTCCGAACGCCATCAGCTCCCGCTCCTGCAGCGGCCGATCGCGACATTCGCGACGCTGCGCCAGCACGGCCAGAGGCTCGCGATCGACGACTTCGGAATCGGCTTCTCCGGCCTGCAGCTCCTGTGCTCCGTGGAGCCGGATTTCATCAAGATTGACCGGTTCTTCGTATCGGACATTGCAGTCGATCCCAAGAAGCGTCTGATCTGCGCCAGCATCGTCGCGATCGCGCACATGCTCGGCATCACCGTGATCGCGGAGGGCGTCGAGACCTTGCAGGAATTCCTCGTCTGCCGTCAGGTCGGATTCGACCTGGTGCAGGGGTTCTTCGTCCAGAGGCCGACGACCGTCGTCGAGGACCTGGCGGCCCGCTACCCCGAAATCGCCCAGGCGAGCCGCGCCGACAGGCGCGGCGACAGCGACGCCGGGCTCATCACCTCCCACATCGAGACGCTGCCGGCCCTTCCGGCCGGCATGGAGATGGCGAGGGTGCTCGAGAAGTTCCGCAAAGACACGATCCACACCTTCTTCCCCATCGTCAACGAGCTCGAGGAACCGATAGGGATCCTGCACGAGAACGCTCTGCGCGAGTTCGCCTACTCCCCGTACGGCAAGGATCTGTTGCGAAACCCATGGCTCAAGTGCACACTGCGGCAGTTCGCGGCGCGCTGTCCGGTGGCCGACGTCAACATGCGCGCCGAGCGCATCCTCACCCTGTTCTCTCTCGAAGAGGACTGCGAAGGAATCCTGGTCGTGGAGAACCAGCGCTACGTCGGCTTTCTCTCGGCGCGTTCGCTGCTCCGCATCATCAACGAGAAGAACCTCGCCCTCGCGCGCGACCAGAACCCGCTAACGAGGCTGCCCGGCAACACATCCATCTACGAGTTCGTATCCGAGGCGCTCGCCTCCCAGGGCGAGGCGTCCATCCTGATCTACCTTGACTTCGACGATTTCAAGCCGTTCAACGACATCTATGGTTTCCGTTCCGGCGACCGAGCGATTCAGATGTTCGGTGAGCTGCTCCGGAACGAGCTCGGGCGGGACGGTCACTTCGTCGGGCACATCGGCGGCGACGATTTCTTCGTCGGCATGAGGGGCGGCGACCTGGAGGCGGCTTGCCAGTCCGCCAGCGCGGTTGCAGCCAGGTTCCGGGAGGACGTGCAGTCGCTCTACGATGCCGCCGATCGCAAGAGACGGTACATGGTGGCGAAAGACCGGAGCGGCAGAAGGCGGCGGTACCCCCTCCTGTCCGTCAGCGCCGCCGTCCTCGCTGTCGAGGCGCGCAATGAGCACACGCCGATGGAAGCGGTCCTGGGCACGATCAGCAGCCTGAAGAAGGTCGCCAAGGAGAGCGGCCTGCACTTGGCGGCGGCGTGCCTTGCGGTCGACGGCAGCGTCCGCATCGCCGACGCCAACGACCGCGGTGGCGTCGTCGGGGCGGAGGCGGCGGGCGCGGTCGGCGCGGACGCTCCTAGCGCCGCCCCGCGACCGCGGGAGTGAGTCCCACATCGAGAGCGACCGCCCCAGGGGAGAACGGGATCCCATGCCGAATCGCCCCGGAGACGCGCCGCTCGATCGCGGCGACCGCCGCGGCGGTCCCGTCGCGGCGGCGGCGGCGGATGTTGGCTTGGAACCGCGCGGAACCGCCCAGGAACCGCTCGAGGTCGGCGGACCGCACAGCGTGCGGGTGGGCCCAGGCGCCGCAGCCGCTCACACCGAGGAGGCGCGCGTTGATCGCCTGCTCGAAGTTGCCCGGCTCAGGCACGGCGAAGACGGGCTTCCCGAGGAAGATCGCCTCGCCGATGATCTGGTTCCCGGCCGTCGTGACGAGCGCCCGGCACGCTGCGAGATCCGCCGCGAACGCGCTCTCGTCCACCTCGAGAAACACGAGTCCGCGCCGCGCGGGGAGCGCCCCGAGGCCGTAGACGCGCGTCGGCAGCCCTAGTCCCGCAATTGCGCCCAGCGCACGCTCCGGCACCGACCTCCGGAAGTAGGCGACGAGGTGGCCGCCGTTCGTGGTCTCGGCGCTCCTGATCTGCGGCCGCAGCAGCGGTCCGACCTGCGTGACATTGCTAACGCCCGTTCTGAGCGGGAGGTGGTGGAACGACGAAACGACGGTCTCGCTCGCGTCGGAGACGTACGCCGAAACCACTCCGCCCATGGCCCACGCATGCAGCCGCAGCCAGCGCGGCAGAATCCCGAGATCCTCGGTGGTGAGGAAGTGCTGATGGTCGATCGAGACCACGGGTAGGCCGCAGCGGCGGGCCGCTCTCGGCAGCGCGGGCTCGAAGTCCGTGACCACGAGGTCGGGCTTCTCGGAGGCGATCAGGCGCACGAGGCGCGCCACCAAGGGCTGGAGCAGAACGAGGTACCGGGTCGCAGCCGCGGCGGTGCGGGCGAGGCTGACCCGGCCGTCGCCTCCGTAACCGAAGCGAACCCCCGGAATGCGCTCGACCCGCACGCCAGTCCCGCGGTAGGCACGCGCGAGAAGGGCCAACGCGTCTCCGAACGCGAAGACGACCACGTCGTGCCGTGCCCGCAGTCGCTCGACGACCGCTCGCACGCGAGTCGCGTGCCCTCGCCCCTCACCGCACGAACCGTAGAAGATCGTCGCCACGGCGCGCCCCCTCGCGTCTCCAAGCCGAGCGGCTCGAGAGTGAGCCCGCCCTGTGAAGCCGGAGTTGGGGCGCTGTCGCGACGGGACTCGCGATCCGCCGCCGGCCTGGCGACGCCGTCCGGCCGTGTGTCCGTTCCTCGCACGCGCTTCGGTTCGCCTTCGCACGGTCTTCCGGTCGTCCTCACAGACTGTGCACCGGACAGACCATGGCGGCGCGACCGGCGAGGCGAGACGGTTCGACTGCGGCGAACGCGGTGTTCGCGCGCACCCCCGTCGTCGCGGCCGGAGTGTGTGGCCTGGCGGGCCTCGCCTCGCTCGCGCCGGCGTTCCACGGCGCTGCGTTGAGGGAGAGCGGACATGCTCTAGCCTGGCTCGGAGCATGGGTCTTGGCTGCCGTCTTCGGACTTGCGTGCGCTTCGTTCGCAGTCCAGGCCGCGCGCTGGAGCGCGTTCGTCCCGGCCGGTGGCCGCGGAGTCTCGTGGAGTGCGCTCCTGAGGTACCGTCTCGCCGGTTGGGGAGTCAACTACGTGACGCCCGGCGTCCAGGTCGGCGGCGAGGTGCTGAGGGTCGCGGCGCTCGAGCGAGTTCACGGGGTCGCCCGCGGGGGCGCCATCACCTCGGTGCTCCTCGACAAGCTTGTCGAGGTCACCACGAGCGTGACAGTGCTCGTGCTCGGGCTGGCAGCCAACGGCGGCTTGCGGTTCCTGCGGGCCGGCCGGATCGGCCCCGCCGTCTTCCTCTGGGCGGCCGCGCTCGTCGCGACCGCCGCAACGGTGGTCGCGGTCGCGAGCGGGCGGCGTCCGTTCTCGCGCGGCGTCGCCTTCGTCCTCCGGGCTCTCCCGCGGCCGCGGCCGCCTCGGCGGGCGGGGCCATCGCGCATCCTGAGAACGGTCGCGCGCAGTGAGACGTGTGTTGCAGCGGTCCTCGGGCGTTCACCCGGAATCGCGGTGCGCGCCCTCGTCGCCTCGGTCGTCTACTGGGCCCTCCTGCTCGGCGAGTACGCGCTGATCTGTGCTTCGCTGGGCGCGCGACTGACTCTGCTTCAGGTGCTCGCCGCGCTCGCGGTCACGCACGTCGCGGTTCAGCTCACGCCGCTTCCGGGAGGCCTCGGTACGCTCGAGGCGAGCCACGTCGCGGTGTTCGCCTCGTTCGGGGTGGCGCCGGCGACCGCTCTTCTCGTTGCCCTCGTCGTGCGCGGGCGTGACGTGCTCTTCGCCGCACTCGGACTCGCCCTGGCGGCGCGGGGGCTCCTCTACCGCGCCGTGCGCGCCGGTGGGGCCTAGCTGCAGAGTGCCTGCTCGTCGTCGGCGTCCGGCTCGGCTCCCGGTATGACGCGCCTGAGCTTCGCACGGGCGGCGAGCTCGCTCTCGTACACCCTCTTGACACCGTCGCCGAGCGCGCGCTCGATCGTGCGGATGTCCCGCACCAGCCGCTCGAGCCCGACGACCTCCACGGAGGCAGCCTGGTCGGACCCCCACATCGAGCGGTCGAGCGTGATGTGGCGCTCGACGAAGCTCGCGCCCAGGGCCACGGCGGCATGCGTCGGGGCCAGGCCCGTCTCGTGACCCGAGTACCCGATCGGCGTGAACAGGTAGCGCTGACGCAGCGTCCGCAGCACGCGGAGGTTGAGCTCCTCGGCCGGGCACGGATACGTCGAGGTCGAGTGCGCGATCATCAAGCCCTTGAGGCCAACCGCGCGCACGGCGACCTCGAGCTCCCTGGTCGTCGACATCCCGGTCGAAATGATCAGCGGCCGCCCGGTTGCCTTCATCCTTCGCAGCAGGGCATGATCGGTGAGAGACGCCGAGGCGGCCTTGTAGAGCGGGGGCGCGAACTGGGCGATGAAGTCGACGGAGGGCCGATCCCAACACGAGGCCAGCCAGGGGATCCCGAGCGCGCGGCAGCGGCGGTCGATCTCCGAGTACTCCCTCAGGCCGAACTCGATTCGGTGCTTGTAGTCGATGTACGACATGCGCCCCCACGGCGTGTCGCGCTCGACGTGCCACTGATCCCTTGGCACGCACAGCTCGGGCGTGCGCTTCTGGAACTTGACCGCGTCACACCCGGCGCGCACCGCACCGTCGATCATCTCCTTCGCCGTCTCGAGTGATCCGTTGTGGTTGATCCCGATTTCGGCGATCACGAACACGGCCCGGTCGTCGCCGATCTCGCGGTCCAGAACGGCCAGCTGTCGCCTGGCAGTGCGCGGAATGAAGAGCTGCATCGGTCCCCCCATCGGTCCTTGATCGGCGTCACGGCCACGGCGTCTCGCGCAGCCGTGCAAGCAGGATCAGTTCGGCGAGATCCCGGAAGGCGCCGCGTCCGCCCGGACTCGGCGCGACGAAGTGTGCAACCTGACGGTTGAGGAAGAACGCGTCGGACGGGCAGGCCGCCAGGCCGACGCGGGCGAGCACGGGCACATCGTTGACGTCGTCGCCCATGTACGCCAGTTCGTCGAGGCCGAGACCGCGCCGGCCGGCGATCTCTTCGACCGCGGCGAGCTTGTCCCGCACGCCGAGGTAGATCTCGGCGAGCTTGAGCTTGTCGGCCCGCGCCTTCGCCGGACCGCTGCTCTCCCGCGTGATCATCCCCGTCTCCACTCCGACGTGCAGCCGGAGGCGCTCCACGCCCATCCCGTCGCGGAGCGAGAAGCACTTGAGCTCCTCCCCCTTCCACGACACGAACACGCCCGCCTCGGTGAGCACACCGTCGCAGTCGGTGAGCACGAAACGCACCCGGCGTGCGCGGTCGATCAACTCCTGGGAGACTTGGTCGAGCTCCATGACGTCCCCTTCACCAAGCCGTGAAGCCGCCGTCGACGACGAGGTTCGCGCCCGTCATGTACGAGGAGGCGTCGCTCGCGAGGAAGACGAGGGCGCCGCGGTAGTCGGAGGGCGCGGCCATGCGCCCCAGAGGAGTCCGGCGCGAGTAGTTGGCCACGAAGAACCGGTCCTGCCTGTTCAGCACGCCCCCTGGGGAGAGAGCGTTAACCCGGATGCCGGCGGCGCCCCAGTAGGCGGCGAGGTAACGCGTGAAGGCGATCACCGCACCCTTGCTGGCTGGATACGCCGGCGACTTCCAGAACGTCTGCGTCCCGTCGGCGGTGCGGTACAGCGACTGGTCCGGTCCCACCACGCCGTAGGTCGAGGCGATGTTGATGACGCTCCCCCGGCGCTGCTCCAGCATCAGCGACCCGAGCACCTGCGACGCGAGAAAGACGCCCGTCACGTTGACATTGATGACCCGGTGCCACTCGCTCACCGGGTAGTGCTCGAAGCGCGTCAGCTCTGGGGCCAGGTCGGGGCTCTCGACGCGATCGTTCGCCGCCGCGTTGTTGACGAGCACGTCGAGGCGCCCCAGGTGCGCCTGGATGCGCGCGCGGAAGGCGTCCAGGCTCTGGGGGGAAACGACGTCGACCCCGACTCCGATCGCCTCGACCCCGTGTCTCCCGGCCACCCCCTCTGCCATCGCCGCCGCCGCCTCGCCGTCGAGGTCGGCGAGCGCGAGCGATGCCCCCGCCTCCGCCAGCGCTGCGGCGTGCTCCCGTCCGAGGAGGCCGAGCGCACCGGTCACGGCGGCGACGCGGCCGCGCAGGTCGAACAGCTCGGCGCTCACCGCGCCGCCGGCCGGGTGTTGAAGTTGGACGTCCGCCGGAACACGGGCTCGACGGGTCGCCCCTTCAAGCACTTGCGGACGGTGCCGTTCTCGACCGCCTTCTGGAGGATCGGCAGCACCTCCTCGTAGGCCGCCAACAGGTGGTTCACCTCGCCAGGTCCGTGCGAGAAGCTCATGTTGTGGAACCCGCTCCAGAGCACGCCTCGCCGGATCAGCTCCTGCTGAACGAGCGACTTGAGCTCGAGCGGGTCGCCCGCCGACGGATCGAACGTCACCAGCGTCCGGCAGTCCAGCCCGGTGCAACGGGTGTAGCCGGCGATGCCGAGCGCTTCGGCGATGCGGTTGTAGCCCTCCCGGACGATCTTGCCCTGGCGGGCGAGGTACTCCGGTACGCGGCAGCGCCGCAGCTCCTCGATGGTGGCCTTCGCCGCGGCGAGCGACAGCGCCTCACCCCCGAACGTCGTGAAGAAGAAGACATCGCGATCGAGCAGGCTCATGAGCTCCCGGCGGCCGGCGAGGACCGAGAGCGGCATACCGTTGGCCACCGCCTTGGAGAACGTTGCGAGGTCCGGCATGACGCCGAAGAAAGCCTGCGCGCCGCCGAGTGCGAGCCGGAACCCCGTCCACATCTCGTCGAAGATGAGGAGCGCACCGTTCGCGTCGCAGAGTCGCCGGAGTCGAGGAAGGAAGTCCGCAGCCGGGGGCGCAAAGACGACGGGCTCCAGGATCACGCAGGCGGTGTCCTTGTCCAGAACGGCCGCGACGCCATCGAGATCGTTGTACTCGAAGGTGAACGTGAGGTCGGCGACCGGAGCGGGCACGCCCAGGGAGCGGTCGGTGACGGACACGTACCAGTCGTGCCAGCCGTGGTAGCCGCAGCACAGGACTTTCGAACGTCCCGTGAACGCCCGGGCCAGGCGGACGGCGGCGGACGTGACATCCGCTCCGGTCTTGCTGAAGCGGACCGACTCCGCGCACGGCACCACCTCCCGGACCATCTCCGCGACGTCGACCTCGAGCGGGTGCATGAGCGAGAAGGTGATGCCGTCGTAGAGCTGCTTGCGGATCGCCTCGTCGACGGCTGGGTAGGCGTAGCCCAGCACCAGGGGACCGATCCCCATGTTCATGTCGAGGTAGCGGTTGTCGTCCAGGTCCCAGACGTGGGCGCCGGCGCCGCGCCGCAGGTACTTGGGGGCCACGCCCATCACGTGCTGGCCCGGGCCCTTGGCGAGCGTCTGCGTCGCCGCCGGAATGAGGTCGAGCGCCCGCATGTACATCTTCTCCGACTCCTGGATCACCGGATCCTTTGCCTTGATCAGGAACGCGCCTGCCATCGGGCACCCCTTCAGCCGGCGAGCTCGACGAGCCCCCGGATGCGGTCCGCGAGCAGGTCTCCCCGGAGCCCGGTTCCCGCGAGCACGTCGGGAAGCAGAGCCGGCCGGAACCAACGCTGCTCGAGTCCGATCGCTGTGACGTAGCCCGGGACGCCGTCCCTGGCCATGAGTTCCGCCACGGCCGAAAAGAGTCCGCCCCGCACGAAATGATCCTCCACGGTGACCACGCGGCGGCACTGTCCAACGGTCTCGAGCACGGTACGCTCGTCGAGGGGTTCGATGGTCCGGACGTTCACCACCCGCGTCGAGATGCCGGCCCCCGCGAGCAGCTCCGCGGCCCGGGCCGCTTCCCGCAGGAGCGTGCCGCTCACCAGGATCCCGGCGTCCGACCCTTCGCGCAGCACCTCGGCCTTCCCGACCGCGAACGGTTCGTGCGCCACTCCTGCCAGCCGCGTGTTGAGACGGACGTACCACGGAGAATCGTCCGCGAGCACGGCCGGGAGCCCGAGCAGGAGGTCCGCCTCGTCCCCCGGGGAGAACACGCGCATGCCCGGGATCGCCCGCATCAGGGCCACGTCCTCGAGTGCCTGGTGCGTTGGCCCGTTGGCTTCCGACAACAAGCCGGGCACGGAGCCGATCAGCTTCACCGGAAGAGCGGGCAGCCCGACGTCGGTCCGGATGAACTCGAACGCACGCATCGTCAGGAAGGTCGCCAGTGCGTGCACGACCGGGATCCGTCCGCGCAGCGCCAGTCCGGCGGCGGCGCCCACCAGCGTCTGCTCGTTGATCCCGGTGTCGATGAAGCGCTCGCCGAGCGTGGCGGGCAGGCCGCGAATAGCAGCGCGGTTCTCCGCCGTCATGACGATGATCCGCTCGTCCGCCGAGGCGAGGTCGGCGAGCGCGCTTTCGTAGCTCGTCCAGGGCCGGCCGCTCATCGCACCGCCAGTGGCTGCGAGGTGAGTCGTGCCCGTTCGGCCCCATGGAGCTCTTCCACCAATGCCTCGACCTCGCCCGGAGTGAAGTTGCAGAACCAGCGATCGGCGCGCGCCTCAATGCTCGGGAGGCCCTTGCCTCGCACGGTGTCCGCGATGAGCACGCTCGGACCCTCGGGCGCGCCGCCTTTGGCGTCTTGGCCGAGCTTCTCGGTGTACGGGAACCAAGCGAGCGCGGCCTCGAGAGCGGCGAGGTCGTGGCCGTTCACGCGCACGACACCACAGCCGAAGGCCGCGAACTTCCGCTCCAGCGGCTCGAGCGGGACCAGCTCCTCGGTGCGGACGTTGGCCTGGAAACCGTTGCGATCGACGATCAGCAGGAGGTTGGAGAGCCGCTTCGCGCACGCGACCAGCAGAGCCTCCCAAACCGAGCCTTCGTTGAGCTCACCGTCGCCCAAGAGCACGACGACCCGCGCGGACTGGCGCCGCAGCCGGAGGTCGAGGGCGATCCCGACGCCGACCGCGAGGAGATGGCCCAGCGACCCCGAGTGGAACTCGACACCGGACACCGCCGTGTTGGGGTGCCAGTAAATGTCGTCGTTCGACTTGAGGTGGTTGGCGAGCCGCTTCCCGTCGATGACACCGAGCTCGGCCAGCGTCGCGTACAGGGCCGGAACGTCGTGGCCCTTGGAGAGCAGGAACACGTCGCGCTCCGGACTCGTCAGGTTGTCGCGGCGGAGGTTCAGGAAAGTGGTGTAGAGCGCGACAATGATGTCGACGCACGACAGCGACGCACCCAGGAAGCACCCGCCGCCCGTCGCGAGGCGGACGATGCGCTCCCGCACGCGGAGGGCCAGCGCCTCCACGCCGGGTTTGGCTCGGTGGTTCACACCACCCCCGGCTGGCGCGTCTCGCGCGGGGAGACCGCCTTCAACTCGTCCAGGTGGCGCCAGTACCAGTTGACGCCACGGTAGCGAGCGTTGAGCGCATAGACGTCGGGATTCGCAATCAGGAAGTCGACGATCTCCTGCACGCCGAAGGTCGGGTTGCCCGAGTAGAGCGCGTCGAAGACGCGCGCGACCAGGTCGTAGTCCTCCCCGTAGTCGAGGGTGAGGCGGTGCGACATCGAAAGGTCGAAGCCGGTCTCCCACTCGACATTCCCGATCCGGAACTTGTCCGGGTTCTCCCACAGGTACGGCGTCGTGTGCTCCCGCTCGAACGGGCGTCGGGCTTCGTGCCATGCCGTTCTGAGCGCCCGGACGCTCATCACCTCCACGTCGTTGCCGTCGGGATAGGTGGCCGGGTGCAGGTTGCTCACGTAGTCGTACCGGGCACCGGTGGTGAGGTAGGTCTCGAGTACGCGGTCGATCACCGCCGGGTCGATGAGCGGGCAATCCGAGGGGATTTTGGCCACCGCCTCCGCCTGGAACGTCTCCGCGACACGCAGGTGGCGGTCCAGCAGATCCGTCGGGTGGCCGCGCAGGCACAGGACGCCGATTTCCGTGCAAGCCGAGACGACGGCGTCGTCCTCCGGTTCGGTGGTGGTAGCGACTGCGACGGTGCCGACGAGGCGGGCCGAGAGCACCCTCTCCAGCATCCTGCCGAGAACCGTCGAGCCCGCCAGCGGCTTCAGGACCTTGCCAGAGAGGCGGGTCGATCCCATGCGGGCCTGAACCACAGTCACGAGACGGCGCGTCGAGGTCATGCGGTCATCCTCTCCGGGAGTTGATCGGCTTCGATAAGTTCTTGACACACGTCGGCGATCCGGCGCGCCGACGTCCCGCCGTTCTGCCACGGCGTGAGGTGCCTGATCGTGCCGACGTCGAAGTACGAGTGGCATTCCTTGCCGAGTGCCAGGCCCACGAACACCAGCGTCGAATACTGTGTGACAACTGCTTGCGAGTTCGCGACCATGCTCTCGGCGCTGCCCTCCCCGAAGACGAGGGCGTCGGGTGCGAGCGCGCGGATCTCCCGGCTCGCCCGCTCCCAGTTCTCGTTCGGATGGAGCTTGAAGATGAGCGGCCGTCCGGCCGCTATCGCCTTGGCGCGTTCTATGAAGCGACGTCGATTGTCGAACTTGAACGTCTCCCGTGCGTCCGAAGTCGCGACCAGCACGTAGTCGCGATACGGGAAGTCGTTGTCGAGGTACTCCACGCAGTTGTCGAAGTTGGGGATCCCGGTGACGGTCATGAGCTCGCGCGGGATCCCGCGGCGAGCAAAGAGGTCCCGGTAACCCTCGGAGGCAACGCAGAAGCGAGAGTAGCCGAGCGAGAGACCCGTCGTCGAGGTCGACGCCAGCCAGCGCGGCAACGGGAGACGCCGGACGACGTGATAGGCGAGGTTCTCCGGATCGGTCATGCCTTCTTGCACAAGGACGATCTTCTTCCCGCGGATGTTCTTCTGCAGGATCAGGTCGGAGCACGTGACGACAAGGTCGTATCCGTGTGCGGTGCCGCCCTCGTCTACAGCGAGGCGGTTGTCGCGCAGGTATCGTACCGTCATCTCGCGGAACCGCCCGCCCAGGATGGTGTGCTCCAGCAGTCCCATCTTCTTCAGGGCGAGGAGCGCCCCGTCGCAGTAGAACGGCGAGTATCCACACGCGTAGCGGGGGGCGAGGTGCCGGCCGATCTTGTGCATCATCGTCGTCTGGTTCAGCGACCCGCACACCAGTAGCACCCGTCGTTCCCTCACCGTCAGGCCCCGCCTCCGCCCAAGCTGCATCATGGTCGGGGGAGGGCCGGATGAAATCGTGAAGCGGAGGTGAAGTCGGCATGAGAGAGCGGTCGTGAACGGGCGCCGGCGGCGGCCGTTTGCCGACGCCCGAGACTTCACAGCGCCGTCATGGAAGCTTGCTGCGCCCACCACACGAGAGCGGTAGGGGTACTTGAGCAGGGAGCGTGGAGTGCTGTGAATGGCACGCTGCAAGGCCTCCAGCGCTGGGACACGAGGATGTCGTGCCTCCTCTCGGGGAGAGTGCGGTCCGGCTCCGTAGTGGCGGTCCTGCGGGCGGCCTCTTGGGCCGGCAACTTCGGCATCTCCGTTGCGACTGGCCTCCTCCTCTCCATGGTCGCGGAACCGCGCGTATCGCTGCGCTTCGTCTGCGCCTCGCTCCTCGCTCTCGTCCTGCAGAAGGTCCTCAAGGCCAGCGCTCCACGGGTGCGGCCATGCCTGCTCGAGGGCGGACCCGAGCAACGCGTCCCAATCCCCGATGCCGGCAGTTTCCCCTCCGGCCATGCTCTCCATGCGGTGCTGTGCGCGGTCGTGGTCGCGCACCAGCTGCCATGGCTGGGCGCGTTCTACGTCCCGCTCGCGGTCCTCGTGACGGTGTCCAGGGTCGCACTCGGCGTTCACTACCCTGCCGACGTGGCGGCGGGGGGCGCGATCGGGGCGGGTCTGGCGACGATCGTCCTCCTCTCTTGACCCACTCACGCCCCCGGTTTGTGCTAGGCGACCGCTGCCGGCGTGTACGCTTCTGCACTCCGGCGTCGCGCTCCGCTCACCCCGACTTCAACTTCGTACCGCACTAATCGCCAGGAAGCTTCACGGCGGTCGTCGCCGGCCATCGGCTGCGGTGGGGAGGCAAGTGACGAGTCCAGGAGCGGAGTCCTCCACGCCTTGCATTGCGCCCGGGAGGCGCGCCTCGGCGTCGTTTGGTCGACCTGGCACTGCCGGCGGTCCGAGCCTGGGCCCGGCGCGCGGCTCGCAGTGGGTTCCCTCGGTGCGGGCGATCTGGGGCGCGCCGTTGCCCCACTTCGGCGGGAGGGCGTTCGACCGGCTCCTGTGCCGCACCGCCATGACGCTGGTTCGGCCGTGGATCCTCGACGCTTGCGGGCTGGAGCACCTGGAGCCGCAGTGTGACCCGTTCATCCTCGCCGTCAACCACTCGCAGCGGCCGGAGGCGGTTGCGTTGCCGACGCTCGCGATCTTCTTCCGGGGTGGTCAGCTTATCCACTTTCTGGCCGATTGGCCGTTCCTGATGGTGCCGTTCGTCGGTCTGCTGTTCCGGCGCAGCGGGACGATCAACGTCGGCAACAAGAGCGCGAGGCTCGCGTGGTTGAACCGCTTCCGGCGCGCCCTCGTCGGACCGCGGTCGGCGTACGAACGGGCGGCCGAGATCCTCACCGCGGGGCGCTCAGTCGGGGTATTCCCCGAAGGGACGGTCAACCGTCACCCGCTTCGCATGCTGCCCGGTCGCAAGGGAGCCGCCTGGCTCTCGCTCGAGAGCGGCGCGCCGGTCGTTCCCGCCGGGATCTCGTTCCCCCGCAGGAAGGTCGGCGGGCCGACCGGAGACTTCATGCGGATGGCCGTGGAGATCGGGCCGCCGCTCCAGCCGCCGCGCCTGCGCGCGGGGTCGGGCCGGTCGCGTCGGGTCGTCGAGGAATGGCACCAGGTCGTGATGACTGCGATCGCTGCGCTCTCGGGAAAGACGTGGACCGCAGTTCGAACGGGAGGTGGGTGATGGATGGTCAGGATAGGCTCTCGGTAGCCAGGGTTGATTCGCTCCCGCGACGCGAGCAGGCGATCGCCGTGCTTCGCTCCGTCTACCGCGACGAGAAGGGCTGGGTACCCGAGGCGGATCGGCTGCTGCCCGCGGAGGACCTCGGCCGCACCGGTGTGGCGTGGTTCCTCGCCGTCGACGGAAGTACCCCCCTGGGCGTGGTCCGCCTGCTGTTCGACCTCCCCCTCGAGCTCTACCGTGCGTACGGGCTGAAGTTCCTCTCGTCGGACCTCGACATGGACAGTCTCCTGCGCGAGTACCGCATCGTCGAAGTCGGCAGGTTCGCGGTGCTCCCCGAGCGCCGAGGCGACTTCCTGGTCGCCGCGCACCTCATGCGTGCGGTCGCGCGCGAGACGCTCGAGCGCCGCTACACGCACCTGGTCACCGACGTGTTCGAGGACGACCCCAACAGCCCGTACGAGTTCCACTCGCGCGTCCTCGGTTTCCAGCCGGTTGCGACTCACGACCATGGCGAGGTGGCCGTTCGGGGCCGACGCATCACCATGCTCCTGGATATCCGCCGGGCGTACGAGCGGCTCCGTTCTCGGCGCAACTGGATGTTCCGCTTCATCACCGAGGGCTGGGACGACGCCGGCGGCGTCGCGCGCCTCGTCGCCGAGGCCTGAGGACGGGCTCGCCATGGAACCCGTCATCGGCGGCACGGCTCGGGCGCGGGACGACGAGACGAGTGCGGTGCGGCCGGCGCGCGTGCGCCGGCCGCCGGCTGACGACGACTTGCTTGAGGGAATTGCGGGGCGGCTCGGCCTGCCGGTGGCCGGCGCGGTCTTCTTCGATGTCCTCCACAGGGGTGACGACCACTATGCCAAGCTCCTCGACGCGATCGCAGGTGCCGGGCGCGAGGTCGCGATCGAGATGTACCAGATCAGGCCGGACGACGTGGGTGTCACGGTCGCAGCGGCCCTCGTGAGGGCGGCCGCACGCGGCGTGCGTGTCCGCCTGCTCGCGGACGCGTGGGGCTCGAGCCGGTTCGCCGGGTGGCTCGACGTGCTGCGCGCCGCCGGCGCGGAGGCACGCTGGTACCGCCCGTGGCGGCCGTGGAACAACCCGCTGCGACGCACCCACCGGAAGCTGATCGTGATCGACGGCGCCGTGGCGAGCATCGGCGGGATGAACCTGGGGTGCGAGTTCTCGGAATCGCTCTCCCGAGGCCGGAGCTGGTGCGACGTTTCGGTGTGGCTCGGCGGACCGGTCGTCGACCTCCTCGCCGCGCAATTCGAGGCGACGTGGACCGGATGCCGCTCCGTTCCGGCCGCAGCGGCGCGTATGGGGGGCGGGGAACGCTCACGCTGCGCCGTCGCGGGGGGCGCATGCGGCAGCAGCGGGCACGCCGACGCGTACCGGGCGCTCGCGGACAGCGCCTCGCGGGAACTGCTGATCGCCACACCCTACTTCATTCCCGACGCCGGCTTCCGTACCCGTCTCGTGGCGGCGGTGGGGCGCGGTGTCCGGGTTACCGTCGTGGTGCCGAGGAGCCCCGACATCCCGCCGTTCAAGCACGCCGCGCGACGTCTCTTCCAGGGTCTGCTCGACGCCGGAGTCCGGATCGCCGAACGGCGCGACCGTATGGTTCACGCCAAGGTCGTCGTGGTCGATCGCCTGGTGGCTGCTGTCGGTTCAACCAACGTCAACCGCTTGAGCTTCTACTGCAACTCCGAGGCGACGATCCTGACCGACGACCGGCGCGTGGTCGACCACATGACCGCGTTCATCGTCGACGAATCGTGTCCGCGCGCCGAGTTTCTCACGCGCTCGTCGTGGACCACGCACCCCGCTCGCAGGAAGTTCGCGGAGTTCCTCGCGGCGCCCGTGAGTGCGCTGTTTTGAAGCCGCGACCGCTTCGGCCTCCCAGTCACGGGTCCGGCTTCGCCCCGCGTCCCGCTCGGCGCGCGACTACCGGCTCCACGACCACCGCGGCGAGCGCAGCCGAGATCACGCCGGACGCCGCCATCCAGCCCATGCTCCGCAGCCCGGGGTAGTGGGTCGTGATGAGAGTGCCGAACCCGACCACGGTGGTCAGTGCCGCCAGCACAACGGCGCGCGCGGTCTGCGCCAGTTCCGCCATGGCCGCCCCTTCGAGCCGGCGCTGCAAAATGTAGATCGCGTAGTCGCTACTGATGCCGATGATCATGGTGATCACGAAGACGTTGAGCAGGTTGAGCGGGGCCCCGGCGACAGCCATGAGCGCGAGCGCCCAGACCACGCCCGCAACCACCGGTACCAGACAGGTGAGCACGTACACGAAGCGGCGGAAGCGCCAGGCGAGGAGAGTGCACACCAGCACGAGACCAAGCCCGCCCGCCAGCGCCGCATCCTGCCACCCCATGACGCGGAGGCGCCGCGCGACCAGGTTGATCCCCGTGAGCTTCGCTCCCGGCACGGAGCGGACGAGCGCCTCCAGCTTGGGCGGCGTTTCCCGGCGCCAGTCCCCCGGCCGGGTCATGACCGTCACGGCCGTGGCGGCGCCGTGGGGCGAGGTGCGCAGCGAGCGCTCCACGAGTTCCTGGACCGGAGTTCCGCGCCACATTTCGACCGACACCGGTTGCGTCGGGCGGAGCGCCTCCGAGAGTGCAGCGAGGCCGGGGTTGAACGCCGAGGGTGCGAGACCGTGCGCGGCGAGTCGGGCGCGCAGGACTCCCGCGACGCGACCGGTATCGGCGAGCGCGCGGTGCACCGTGACCCACGCTAGGACGCGCTCTTGCTCCGCACGCGGCGGCACCAGGCTCGCGATCGATTCGACCGATGCGATCGTCCCGGTTTCGGCCAGCGACCGAAGACCGACGACCAGCGTCTGAGCGCGCTCGAGCACGGTCGGCACGTCGTCCGCGTCGATCCGGACCGTCAGGTTGCGGAACGACTGGCCGAACACCGCGGTGATCCGATCCTGTACAACGAGGCCGCGTTTTGACGGCGAACGCAGGTTCCTGGGGTCCTCGTCGAACCGCAGAGAGGAGAGTGCGACGAACGCGGCTGCGGTCAGCGCGCCGGCGCCGATGAGGACGGCGCGCTCGTGCGCCGCCGCCCACTCGAGGAGAGGCGCCGGGTCGAGCCAGGTCGGCGGCCGCGGCGGCGCCGCGCGCCGTTCCGCGAACACAATGAGCGCGGGGAGTACGAGGAGCGCCCCAACCATCATGAAGACGATCCCGGTGCCGGTGAGCAGGCCGAACTGGCGCAACCCCGTGAATCGAGTTGCGAGGAACGCATAGAACGTGCCGACCGTGGTGAGAGCGCCGAGCACGATCGCCGGTCCCACCCCCGTCGGGACCTCGCCGAGCGCCGCGGCGGTCGAGCGCCCGGCGGCGCGCGCCTCCACATATTGGCTGTACGAAGCGATGGTGAAATCGATCCCGAGCCCGACCAGGAGGGCGGAGAACCCGGACGTCGCGGAGTTCAGGGCGCCGAGGACGAGCGCCGCGAAACCAAGCGTGAGCGCGAGGCCGACGCCGAGCGGCACGAGTGCGAGAGGCGCCGTCGCGAGCCGCCGGAAGGCGAGAAGGAACAGGAGGACGACTCCAGCCACGGACGTGAGCGCGCTCGAGACGATGTCCCGACGGATTAGCGCCGCGTCCTCTACGGCGATACGGTGCCCCCGGCCAGCTCGACGGGCGGTACGTCGCCGATCGCCATTCCTGCGTCGTGAGCGACCGTTGCACGGGCGCGCGCGATGCGGCGCTCGAGGTCCGCCAGCATGCGTCGGCCGAAGTCAATATCTTGCACGGGCCGCATGGGTTTCCCCACCACCAGGAGAACGGAGTGGTCGGCCGAGAGGTAGTACCCGCTCGCGAGGTCTGCCTTGATGGCAGCGGGCGTGTGGGTGAGCCGATCGAGGACCAAGGGAAGGAGGCCGAGCGGGTCGCGCGTCGCGAGCTCTTTGGCGATCATCCCCTGCGGCCCGTCGGGGGAGGCGCAAATATCCGAGGCGCGGGCGTCGAGCCCCGCCTCGCTCAGGCGCGATTCGAGAGCCGCGAGCCCCTCCCGGTCGAGAAAGAGGAGCGCGTGCGGCTGCACGGCACGGGCGAGATCGAGGGGGTCCTGGAGGCGGGCGGCCACCCGGGAGAGGTACGGGCTCTCCCTGACGGTGGTCTCGAGCTCGTCGGCCAGGGTGAAGTCGAGATCGAGACGCTTCTCGCCGCCCGTCTGGACGGCCAGGAGGAGCGTGTCCAGGCCCCCGAAATCCGACAGCGTCCGCGCGTACTCCGCGACCACGGGATCGGCGCGCGGCATCAGGTCGAGCACGTCGGTGTCGGCTCTGAGACACGCGGCCAGTGCGGCACAGGCCCCGACGGTGAGCGCGGTGACCGCGAGCACGGCCGCAGGCCGCGACGCCGCAACCCGGACCAGCAGCCGCGGCATCCCATCGAACAGTCGCGAGGTCACGACCCGCACCGAAATGTGCGCGCCCGGCAGACCACGCCGCCGGGCACACCTATCGGCGCGCGGCGCGGGGACGGCGCCGACGTGCCGCGCGGCCCACCTGTGTGCCGGCGCTCCACTCGGCGCCGCGCGCATTCTCTCCGCCTTGCCATCGCACCTAGAGGAGGTCGCCAGCGGAGGCGAGGCTCGGGATGAGCGACTCGGACCGCAGGACGGAGCGGCTCTCGCTCTGCTCTGCCCACCACAGCGCGAGCCCGGCCGAAACGACGCGGTCGTCGACAGCCGCGCTCCCGGACTGGAGCATGCCGGCGGAGAGGAGCAGATCGGACCCGAGGAGCGACTCCAGCAAGCGATCGACGTGCTCGCGCATCTTCAACAGCGAGGCCGCGAGCCGGAGCTCGCCGCTCTCGAAGTGACTCCGGAGCGTGGCGGCAAGCACCCACCCCGAGAGGCCGCGGTCGGGTGCGGTGATGCCTGTGGCGCTGAGTCCGGTGCCGACCGTGCGGACGAGCGGCCAGAGATCCTCTCTGAGTTGGTTCAGCGTGGAGTGCAGGTCGCTTGCCGTGCCGAGGATCAACTCCCAGTCGTGGCCGCCGTCCCGCTGCGTGCGCACGAGTTCGGCCACGCCGGCGGCGAACGTCCCGTAGGTGGCGCGCGACCGGAGGCGGGTGACGTGACGCAGGATGAAGCGCGGCGACGACAAGCGTCTTCCCTCGAGCATCGCCACGGCCGGTCCAGCATTGCCCGTCCCTAGGTGAACACCGATCACGATCTGCGAGGAACTGGATGTGGCCTGCATGTCGCGCACCCCCACGCGCCGCCTCGCCATGCGGCGCCTCCGTCGTGCCATAGATGCGCCCAAGGGATGAAGACCGACCTTGGTCGACGAGATGGCCGTGCGAAGAACCGAGCCGGTGACCCGCTTGCCATGTCGCAAGACCCCAGGCGGTACCCGGGCTCTCCGTGCCGCGGGCTCACGGGAGCTTCACCACCGTTTCACCCGCCGCCGCGACCATTGGGGCCGTGCTCCTCCCCCTTTCTGGGTCGCCCCGCGCAAGCGGGGCACCCTCTTTCTCGGGCAGGAGCAGAACCGGCGCGCACTGTTCGCGGCTTCCAGCCGGACCGAGTCGAACTCGCTTCACCGGGCCTTCACGGGTCGCCGCCAAGGTCCGGGATGGACACCAGGCCCGACGCACGAATCGGAGCCGGGCGGAGGTGATGATGCGGTCGGTTGCGGCAGTCGCGGTGCTCCTCGGGGCGGTCGTCCTGACATCCGCCGGGTGGGCGCAGGACGACGGCTTCCAGGTCATCATCAGCGAGAAGAACCCGGTCTCGACCCTGGCCGTGTCGGACGTCCAGCTCATGTTCCTCAAGTCGACACCCCTGTGGCCGAAGGGGATGAAGGTCCGGCCGGTGGACCTCCCCGTGGGGTCGCCCGTGCGACAGAGGTTTTCGCTCCGGGTGATGGGGAAGGCCGACCACGCCGTGGCTGCGTACTGGGACCACCAAGTCTTCTCGGGCGAGGGCGTGCCGCCGCCGATCCTCGCCAGCGAAGAGGCGGCGATGGCGTTCGTGGCCGAGAACCCCGGCGCCATCGCCTACGTCTCAGCCGCCGCGAAGCTCCCCGAGCGCGTCAAGGCGATCCGTCTGACTGATTAGGGCGCCTGGGGTGGGGCTGCGTTCTCGAGTGGCCCGACTTTCGGGTGCCGGTCCATCCCGAGGAGCCGGGGCGTCCGCGAGCGGCCGGACGTCCAGGAGCCAGTCCACGAAGGTAGAGATCAGATCTGCAGCTAGGAGGACAAGCGCCCAAAGGTCGGCCCTGGCGTGCCGACCTCCGAAGGCGCTTCCGCCACGCGCCTCCGCCGCCGCATCCTTCAGCTCGTAGGGGCGGCAGCGAGGCGCAGTGCGACGAGCGTGATGTCGTCGACCTGCTCTCGGTCGCCACGCCAGTTTCGGGCGGCCGTCATGAGGTGCTCCACGAGCACGGGGGCGGGGAGCTCCGCTGCCCTCGTTAGCAAGGATGCAACTCCGTCGAAACCCAGGGGCGCGCCGTCCGGATTCGGCTGCTCGGAGAGCCCGTCGGTGCTCAGCAGGAGCGTGTCGCCCGAGGCGAGCGTCACCGATCGCTCCTCGTAGGCTGCCGCCAGCCTGCTCCCCAGCGGCAAGCCGCCAAGGGTGATTTCGTCGATCGTGTCCCCCCCCGCTCGTCGGATGAGGAGCGGCGGCATGCCAGCGGAGCACACGACCGCCCGGCCACGGCCGATCCGAGCGAGGGCCAAGCACATGTGCACGGAACCCGGATGCATGGTCGCGAGGACCTTGCTACAGCGGGTCATGAAACCGGCGAGGTCCGGGTCGCCTTCAACCGACGAGAACAGCGTCTTGACGGCGGTCACGACGATGCCCGCCGCGGCGCCGTGTCCAGTCGCGTCGCCGATCGCCATGAGGAGGCCCCCATCGGGGAGGGCGCGGAAGTCGTAGTAGTCGCCCCCCACCTCCGTGGCGGTCGCCATCACGGCGCCGACCTCCAGCCCGGCCACAGTCGGAAGCGACGAGGGCAACATCGAGAGCTGCAGCGCCCGCGCGGCCTCGAGCTCCGCGGTCTTGCGGGCGTTGTCGGCCTCGAGCAGGCGCGCCCGCAGCTCCCGGGCGTGCGCCTCCCGCTCCTGCTCGAGCACCTGGGTCGAGAGCGACTGCACCTCGGCGAGCTTGCGCTCGAGCTGGGTGTTGGTCCGGGCGAAGTCGGCCACCAGGCAGAACGACATCGCGATCGCGAACGGCAGCACGATGATGAAGTAGATCGATTCGCCGAACAACTCGGGGAGGAGCCGGACGCGGCTGAACGAGACCAGGAGGAGCACGACCCACTGGAACGCCATGGCCGCCAGCAGCAAGGGGCCGAAATCGCGACGGACGGTCTTGCGGGTGACCTCGATGCGGACGACGTCGGCGGTCACCGCCAGCATGTACGCATGCCAGGGCCAAGCCCACGCCTCGGCGGGCCAGAGTGCGGGGCCCAGGGTCAGGCAAGCAGCCAGCACGACGAACACCGGCACGGTGACGGGGACGGGCCTCGTGCGTACCGTGTAGTAGGTCAGCATGAGGAAGACGACCACACCGGCGACCCCGACGATGTTGGTGCGTTCGGCGATCGCGCGCCAGCTCTCGCTCACGGGCCCGGAGCGGCCCAGGTCGGTGATCACGACCCAGGAGAAGGCGAGCATCCAGAAACCGTAGAACAGGTTCTCGCGCCGCTTCGGCAGGAGCGAGAACAAGCCCACGTGGAGCAAACCAAGGAAGATCGGGACTGCCGTGAACACCGAGCGCAGCCAGAGATGGAACTGCTGCCTCGCCACCCTGGCGACGAGCAGGTTGGCTGTGACGGCGCGATCCTCGAGCATGAGGTGGAAGCCCCGCCCGCTCGTGGCGCCGGTCGGCGCGCCGCCGCCCCGCCAGCGATAGCGGACCGCGAGGACGTGATCCTCGACCCCTGAGAAAGCCAGCGCACGCGAGGCGTCGGAGATCGTCGCGGCGGGCCGTTGTGGCGTCACCCCCGCGACACCCGAGGCGAAAACAGGCCGCCCGTCGAGGAAGACCTCGGCGTCGCCGGCCGCCTCGACGCGAGCGAGGAGTGGCACACCGCGAAGGTCGGCGGCGACGCGGATGTGGCGGCGGAACCACCCGGCGCCGGGCCTGTTGGCATCGACCGGCGAGCCGGACGGGAGGCGAGGATCGACCGGAGTCCAGGCCGAGTCGTCGAGGTCCGGGTCGGACCAGGCCGGGTCGTCGCCGGAACGGAACCGCCACGCCAAGGTGAACTCGACCATGCCGTCGCCGGAGAAGCTCGAGGCCGAGAGGTTCGCCGGCGCTGGCTCCTGCGCGAGAAGCGTGCCGACGCCAGCGAACACGAGAGCCGCGACGGCCGCGGCTCGCAGCGGGGCGGCAGCTACCTGTTCGCGCGTCATCACCTCATCCTACGCGCCTTCCAAGCCGCGGTTCACCCCGCTCCCCCTCGCAGCCCCCGCCAGGCCTTCGCCATCGGGCGCCCGCGTCACTTGACGCCGTGGATGATCCCGAGCGCGCCCACCATGAACGGCAGTCGCAGCGCCGCCGGGATGAACGGCGACGTGCCGGTATCCGCGAACTCGACCCGCGCCACGCCCAGGGCGCGAACCCTCGCCACGAGGTCCTCGACCGGGCCGTACAGCCGCTTCAGCTTGAAGAGGTCCTGGAACACGAAGCACCCGCCCGGACGAAGGACGCGAAGCGCCTCCGCGATCGCGAGCGTCTTGTCGGTTACGTCCCTGACCTCGTGGAACACGAGGTTGCTGACCACGACGTCGAAGGTGCCGTCGGGGAACGGGAGTCGCGCGGCGCTCGCCCGGCGGAAGTCGACGCGCGCGGCGACGCCCTCGATGCGCGCGTTGCTCTCGCACACCCGCTGCGAGTACTCCCACAGGCCGCCCCAGAAGTCGATCCCCGTTACGTGGGCCCTGGGGAACCGGTGCGCGAACGCGATCACGAGCGCGCCGTTGCCGCACCCGACGTCGAGTGCGTCGCCCTCGCCGCTCCATTCCACGCGCTCCACCACGAGCCGCCGGATCCTTCCCTCGAGATCGCCTCCTCGCGGCGAGAACCGCCGCCGCGCGTAGACGAAGTACCCGCAGGCGAGGAGGAAGAGCGCAACCCCGGCGAGAAAGCCGGCCCAGAGCAGCGCGAGCCCGAGGAACAGCGAGGCGGCGGCCGCGTTGAGCGCGATGAGCCGGAGCGATACCCAGTTGCCGTAGTCCGGTTCACGATGCCGATCGGCCATCCGACACCTCCGGGCGTCGCTCCGCCGTCACGCCGCCGGGATCACGCTAACAGACGCCGAGCCGTCTTCCAACACGACGCGGTCCACCCGCGTTCAGCTCCGAGATCCATCAGCCGCTCGCCGCCACAGGGACCTTCGGGATCCGTCGCCCAGCTGCACGCGATCCGCCGTCTCGGACTTCGGGCGGGTCACGACCGGCCGGGCGCGCGGCAAGCGGGCGGCGGCCCGACGCCAGGGAATCGGGGACCCGATAGGCCGTCGCGATGGCCCCGCAGGTGATGCCTTTCGCAGCAGGACGTGGCGTTCCGCTCTCGGGGGCGTCGCGTCCGCCCATAGCGGTGTTCGAGGCGGCTTCACGCGGCGGTCACGGCTCGGGTCGATGGTGACACCAAGCGGAAGGAGGTCGTCATGTCAGAACAGGCAGCGAAGCACCATCGGGCGGCCGCGGAACACAACGAGAAGGCGGCGCACCATCACCGGCGCGCGGCCGAGCACCACGAGGCCGGCGACCACGAGACGGCGGCGCACCACGCGCACCTGGCCGGCGGGCACACCCATCACGCCTCGCACCACGCCGCCGAGGCGTCGAAGCACCACATCGAGGACCACGGCGACGAGTAGCTGCGCGACCAAACGCACACCCCTCTGAACGACGGACAACCGCGGAGGCTGGCCTCGCCCGCCCTGCCCGGTCGGGGGTTGTCACCGGGTTGCGGGTGATGAGCGCCGCGAGCCGCGGTGGTGCCGGCGTGTGCAGCGCGCGGAGCGGGGAGGCAAACCGTCCGACAACCGCCATGAGGCGACCCCGCGGCCGGACCGGCAAGGGCGCGGCCTGTCGCCGCCGACGCCGTTCGGACCGGACCGCAGCGGGGCGGGAGCTTCACGGCGCCGCCACGACTCGGTGCTACCCTGTGGCAGCGAGCGGGCGGTGCGGGCGCCCGAGGGGAGCGAATCGAATCGGCTGGGCGGCCTCGGGTCGCCCGAACGACCCGGGGGGCCCCGGCCGGACAGGGGCGGCCGAGGGAGGTCAAGGTGGCGCGTGCGCTCCTCGTCGTCGGCGGGATCATGAACCTCGCGTTCGCACTCTTCCACCTCGCGCTCTTCCGGGGCATCCAGGCCGCGAGCGGACTCGCCCCCGCGGCGAAGGGCCTGATGCTCGCGTTCAACGTCGCCGGCACGCTCTTCATCGCCTTCTTCGCACTCTCGTCGCTGCTGCTCCGCGACGAACTGCTGAACACCCGGCTGGGGAAGGCCACGCTGGCGTTGACCGCGACGATCTACCTGAGCCGCGCCAGCGAGGAGTTCTTCCTCTTCAGGTTCACGCCGCTGATCTTCGCGGCGTGCGCCGTGGTCGGGGTCCTCTATGCCGCCGTCCTCGTCATGGCGATGGCGGGCGGCGGCGCCGCCGCGGAACCGGCCGGCTAGGCCCCGGCCGAGAGGCGACCGTGACAGCGCGCGTCCACTCCGGAGCGGCGAGGGTGCTCGGGTACGCGGCGTTCCTGGGCCTCGCCTTCGCCGTTCTGGGGTTGCCCGGGATCATGAAGCGCGGGCGGCGGCGTCGAGCCGTCCCGGACGAGAACGCGACGATCGCCGACGCGGTGCGCGCGTGCCGCCGCGCGCGGCTCTCCGGCTGGGATCTCGTCGCCCACGCCCAGCGGATCGTGGCGCGTCGGTTCGCGATCTACTCGTTGCGGAACCCCTGGGACTCGCCGGCGCGCGCGTTCGCGCGCGGGATGGGGTACTGCGTGCAGTACAACCTCGCGCTCAAGGAGATCCTCGACCAGCTCGGATTCGCGACGCGTGCCGTGCACGCGTTTCGAGTTCGAGATCTCGACAACCCGACGTGGACGATGGGTCATGCCTGGTTGCGCGTCCGGTGGCGCGAGGAGGAACGGGACGTGTGCGCCGGGCACGAGGACAACACACCTGGACGGATGCGAGTCCTACCGCTGACCCGAGTTCGGGGCTTGACCCTCCCGATGACCGCGCTCGCGTGCGCCGGCTCGGCGTTGATCGCCGGGGTGGCCGAGTGGCGCGGGGTCCTCACGGGTTCCGAGCCAGGGTGGACATTTCGACCGCGGCAGCGGCGTGAGCTGCCATCGCCCACCCGCGTGTCCCAGCGGTGCCCTCCCGCAACAGGCTCGGACTTCGGTCCAGGGATCGTGTCCTCCGGCGGGCGACCGGCCGAGACATCGTCTCGACCGTAGCTCGCACGATCTAGGACTCGGCCGCTCAGCTCAGCCCGGGCAGGAGCAGGGTGACCGTGGTGCCCTTCCCCTCGTTGGACGCGAGGCTGACCGTCCCGCCCAGCGCCGACACCAGGTGTTTCACGATCGCGAGGCCGAGCCCGCTCCCGCCCTCCGCCTCGGCCTGGCGCCGGACCCGGTAGAAACGCTGGAACACGAGTTCGACCTCGCCGGCGGGGATACCCACGCCGGTGTCCTCGACTTCGAGCCTCACCTTGCCGTCCTCGCTCCCGACGCGCACCGTGACCTGACCGTCGGGGCGGTTGTACCGGATCGCGTTGTCGAGCAGGTTGGTCAGCACCTGCGCGAGGCGCGTCGGGTCGGTGCGCAAAGGGGTGGAGCCGCCGACGACCGCAACCGCCACCGCGCGCTTGGCGGCTGCCGATTGCAGGTCGGCGACGACCTGCCTCGCCACGGCGGTCGCGTCTGCGTCTGAGACGTGAAGCTTGAGCTGCCCGGACTCGATCCTCGTCAACTCCTCGAGTTCCTCGGCGAATGCGCGCAGCCGCTGGACCTGGCGCGACATCGTCGTCGTCAGCGCGGCGTCCGCCTTGAGGTCGGTCAGCTCCTCGGCCAGGCCGGAGAGGACCGTCAGGGGCGTCCGGAGCTCGTGCGCGAGGTCCGCGACGAGCGCTCGCCGCGCGCGCTCGAGCTGGCGCTCGCCGCGCACGTCGCTCAGCACGAGCGCCGCCGCGAGCACGGGGTGGACCACGGCCGCCGCGCGCACCGCGAGTTCGGGCCCGTCCGGCACGCTCACGCCGGTGTGGTGCGTGCCGCCGTGGTGCAGCACCTCGCTGACGATCCCCAGCACCTCGGGGGCGCGCACCGCCTCGACGAGCGCGCGGCCGGGTCCGAGCGGGGCGCCCAACAGAGCGCCGGCGGCGCGGTTGGCGTAGCGCACGACGCCGTCGCGGTCGAGGAGGATGACTCCCTCCGAAACCTGTTCGAGCGCCGCGCGCGTGGCGTCGAGCTCCCGCGTGAACTCCTCGCGCACGGCGCGGAACCGGCGATCCGCGTCGTCCGCGATCGCCTCCAGGTCGGAGTTGACCGGGAGCTCGGTCCACGCTGCGAGGTGCCGCACGGTGCTCCCGTATGTCCGGCGGTCCCAGCGATCCGCGAGGACGCCGGCGACGAGGGCGACCACGAGGACGACGAGGATCTCCGACGCCGGCCACCGGAGAAGCTCGTCCTCGCGCGCGAGGCGCAGGAACCCGACCGGCTTCTCGACCGGCCCGATAAGGCGCGCGACGTAGGCCGTGGGGCGATCGGTCGTGACCGAGCGTCGCCGGCTCGACCCGACGGTGTGGGTGCGGGCGGCCTGAACCTCCGGGCGGTTGATGTGGTTCTCGAGACGACCGAGGAGCGTCGGCAGCGTCCACGAGTCGGCGTGGACCACGCCGTCCGGGGAGATCAACGTGACACGCAGGCCGCTCGCCGCGGCCCAGCGCCGGATCTCCTCGTCGGCCTGCTCGGAGGTGAGCTGGAAGAGACCGGCGGCGTTCGGCGCGAGCGCCTCGACGGCCGCGCGCAGCCGCTCCGTCGCTTCGGCGCGCCCGGCCGAGAGGGAAAGCGCCTGCGTGAGCAGCAGTCCGATGAGACCGAGGGCGAACGTGACGAACCCGACGGCAACCCCGGGGGTGCGCCGCCGGCTCACGGCTGGCTCCGGAAGGCGTACCCCGACCCGATCAGGGTCTCGATGACGTCGTCGCCGAGCTTCCGCCGCAGCGTCCGGATGTGGGCGTCCACCGTCCGTGGATCCACGCTCGATGCCAGCCCCCACACTGCGTCCAGGATCTGTTCGCGTGTGGCCACCCGCCCTCCCAACGAGATCAGGTGCCAGAGCACGGCGAACTCGCGACGCGTCAGATGGACGTGGGTCCCGTCGCGCACGACCTTGAACCGCGCCGGGTCCACGGTGAGGCGGGAGTCGGCGTACACCCCTCCGGGGGTCCCGCGCTCCCACTCGATCCGCCTCAGCAGTGCGGCGACCCGTGAGGCCAGCTCCCGCAGTGAGAACGGCTTGGTGAGGTAGTCGTCGGCGCCGAGGTCGAGGCCGGTCACGCGGTCGCCTTCGGCGGCGCGCGCCGTGAGCATGAGGATCGGCACGGTGCGTGTCGCTTCCCACCCGCGCAGCTCCCGGCACAGCACGAGGCCGTCGGTGTCGGGGAGGTTGAGGTCAAGGATCACAAGGTCCGGTGTAGCGAGCTCGCAGGCTGCCAGGAACTCGTCCCCGCGCCCGAACGCCGTGACGGAGCAGTTCCCCGTCCGCTCCAGCTGCCTTCGCACCATGGCGGCGATGTCGGGGTCGTCCTCGACGACGAAGACCTTCACGCTCATCCGAACCTCCCCGACACGTACGCCTCTGTCTGCGCGTCGCGCGGGTTGGTGAACAGCTGTACCGTGGCAGCGTACTCCACGAGACGGCCAAGGAGGAAGAATGCCGTTCGGTCGGCCACGCGGGACGCCTGCTGGAGGTTGTGCGTCACGATCACCACCGTGAGATTCTTGCCGAGTTCGAGCACGAGCTCCTCGACGCGTTCGGTCGAAATCGGGTCGAGCGCCGAAGCTGGCTCGTCGAACAGCAGCACCTCGGGCTCGACGGCGAGCGCTCGGGCGATGCACAGGCGCTGCTGCTGGCCCCCGGAGAGCATCCCGGCGGGCGTGCCGAGGCGGTCCTTCACCTCGTCCCAGAGCCCGGCCGCCCGGAGCGATTCCTCCGCCTTCACCTCGAGATCAGCGCGGGAGCGCGACCGGTTCAGCCGCAACCCGTACGTGACGTTGTCCAGGATCGAGGCGGGAAACGGGTTCGACCGCTGGAACACCATCCCCACCCGGCGCCGGACCGCCACGGGATCGGTTTCGGGGACATAGATGTCCTCACCGTCGAGGGCGACCGTGCCGGTCATTGAGAACCCCGGCACCACGTCGTTCATGCGGTTGAGGCAGCGCAGGATCGTGGACTTCCCACAACCCGACGGGCCGATGAACGCGGTGATGCCGTCGGCAGGGATCTCCATCGAGACGTCCCGCACGGCGACGCTGCCGCCGTAGCGGCAGGTGACACCGGCGAGGCAGAACCGGGAACGGCCGTTCACTCGCCGTCCGCTCCGTCGGAGTGGCGGTGCCTGATGTCCTCGGCCTCGACCAGATACACCACCTGCTCAGAGATGTTGGTGCCGTGGTCGCCGATCCGTTCGAGTGCGCGCGACACCATCAGGAGCGCGAGAGCCCGCCGGATCGTCTTTGGGTCCTCCATCATATAGGTGAGCAGCTCGCGGAAGATCTGCTCGAACTCCCAGTCGACCTCGGCGTCTCGGTCGATGACCTGGCGTGCGAGCTGGGAATCGCTTGCGACGAAGGCACCGATTGCGTCGCGCACCATCGAGGTCGCCTTCTCCGCCATCCGCGGGATAGTGATGAACGCCTTGAGCGGCGGTACGCGGTTCAGCTCCATCGCCTGGCGGGCTATCCCCACCGCGTGGTCCGCAACGCGTTCGAGGTCGGGCGCGATCTTGATCGCGGTCATCACCAGACGCAAGTCGCGGGCCATGGGCCGCGCGCGCACGATTAGCTCTATCACCTTGTGGTCGACCTCCACCTCGCGCTGGTCGATGAGCGAGTCGCCCGCGATTACCTCCTCGGCGATTCTGCTGTCGCGCTCGACGAGCGCCTGGATCGCGCGTCCGAGCTGACGCTCGACCTCGCCCGCCATCGTGAGGAGCAGCTTCTTGAGCTCTTCGAGGTCGTGTTCCAACGGTCTGTCCACCATGTACACCCCCTAGCCGAACCGGCCCGTAACGTACTCCTCGGTCAGTTTCTCACGCGGGGCCGAGAACAACTGCGTCGTTTCGCCTTCCTCGACGAGCCGCCCGAGATAGAGGAACGCGGTTCGCCGCGCCACACGCGCAGCCTGCTGCATGTTGTGCGTTACCAAGAGCACGGAGATTTCGCGCGAGAGCTCCCCAATCGTCTCCTCGAGCCGGGCCGTTGCGATCGGGTCGAGCGCCGACGCCGGCTCGTCGAGGAGCAGGATATCCGGCGACGACGCCAGGGCGCGCGCGATGCACAACCGTTGTTGCTGGCCACCCGAGAACTCGAGCGCGGAGGCGCCGAGGCGGTCCTTGACCTCTTCCCAGAGGTTCGCCCGCTGAAGTGATGTCGAGAGGATGCCGTCAAGGGTGGCCGGGTCGGAGATGCCGGCCAACCGGGGCCCGAACAGGACGTTCTCCTTGATCGAGAGCGGGAACGGGTTGGGCTTCTGAAACACCATCCCGACCTGGAACCGCAGCGCTTCAAGCGACCACATCGGGTCGTAGACATCGCGTCCCGTCACCAGCACCTCGCCGCGGTGCCAAAACCCTCCGATGTGATCGTTCATGCGGTTGAAGCAGCGCAGGAGTGTCGACTTCCCGCACCCGGATGGGCCAATCAGAGCGCTCACGCCGCGCGCCGCCACCGTGAGATCGATCCCCTTGAGGACCTCGGTCGTCCCAAATCCCATCACCAGGCCTCTCACCGCGAGCGCCTCGGGGTGTGCGTTCATACGGCGGACCCCCGCAGCCTGCGGCGCAACCGGTTTCGGAGCACGATCGCAGTCAGGTTCAGGACGACGACGAGAACAAGAAGCACGAGCACGGCGGCGTACACCATCGGCTTGGCCGCCTCCACGTTGGGTGACTGGAACCCCACGTCGTAGATGTGGAACCCGAGGTGCATGAACTTCCGCTCGAGGTGGAGGAACGGAGGCACCGTGTCGAACGGGAGGTTGGGAGCGAGCTTGACGACCCCGGTGACCATGAGCGGCGCGACCTCGCCGGCGCCGCGTGCGACCGCGAGAATTGCGCCCGTGAGGATACCAGGCATGGCGTACGGGAGCACCACGCGCCGCAGTGTTTGCCAGCGTGTGGCGCCGAGCGCGCGGGCGCCGTCGCGGACTGCCTGTGGGACGGACTGGAGCCCTTCCTCGGTCGCCACCACGACGACCGGCAGCGTGAGGAGTGCGAGCGTGAGCGAGGCCCAGGTGATTCCGCCGGTTCCGAACGTCGGCGTGGGCAATACGTCGGAGAAGAAGAGCTTGTCGATCGTGCCTCCGAGCGTGTACACGAAGAACGCCAGCCCGAAGGCGCCGAACACGATAGACGGGACGCCGGCGAGGTTGGCGAGGGCGAGGCGCACCGCGTCCGTGAACACGCCCTCCCGAGCGTACTCGTTGAGATAGACCGCGGTGACGACGCCGAGCGGCACCACGGCGATCGTCATCAGCAGCACCATGAGTGCCGTGCCGAAGATCGCCGGGAAGATCCCA
>Ga0335070_10000217_pt1 | contig 66053 bp, 62 predicted proteins | sample Lox_Sample_13_FD_206722 | JGI IMG/M metagenome (GOLD analysis project Ga0335070, IMG submission 206722) | Soil microbial communities from Loxahatchee National Wildlife Refuge, Florida, United States - Lox_Sample_1.3 | ecosystem: Environmental > Terrestrial > Soil > Wetlands | place: USA...
ATGGGGCTGGTCTCGCTGCTGGACTCTCAGCGGCGCTTCTCGTTGGCTTCATGAACCGCCGGATGCGGAACCGCACGTCCGGTGGTGTGGGAGGACGGCGGGAGTAATCCCGCCTCCTACCCGATTCACGATTGATCAGAAGGCGTCATCCTGAAGCGGCTTCCAGCCGCTGAAGGATCCGGCGTGCACGACCGAGGACGATCGCAGGACCGAGGACGTCCCCAACATAGCCGGCGGGATGCAGGCGCTACAGCCGATTAATCAGCGCCGCGACATACCCGGCGCCAAACCCATTGTCAATATTCACCACGCTCACATTCGAGGCGCAGGAATTCATCATCCCCAACAGCGCCGCCACGCCCTTGAACGCCGCACCATACCCAACGCTGGTTGGCACTGCGATCACCGGAACTCCAACCAATCCGCCGACCACGCTGGGCAGGGCGCCTTCCATCCCGGCACAGACGATGACCACGCGCGCCCGGGTCAAACTGACCCGGTTGGCCAGCAGACGATGAATGCCGGCGACCCCGACGTCATAAAGATGCTCAACGTCGTTTCCCATGATCTCGGCGGTGACCACGGCCTCCTCAGCGACGGGAATGTCGCTGGTCCCTGCGGAGACCACGGCAATCACGCCCTTGCCGTACGTCTTGCGGTCCTGCTGCAGAACGATGGCCCGCGCCAGTTCGCGGTACTCGGCCCGGCGGAGTTTTTTCTTCACCGCGGCGAACTGCTCCTCACTGGTGCGCGTGGCCAAGACGTTGCCGCCGTGTTTTGCCAGACGAGTGAAGATCTCCGCGATTTGTGCCGGCGTCTTGGCTTGTCCGAACACCACCTCCGGCATGCCCACCCGCAGCCGGCGATGGTGGTCCACCTTGGCGAATCCCAGGTCTTCAAATGGGAGGTGCCGCAAGCGCTCCACCGCTTGGTCAGGCGAGAGCTTACCCTTGCGCACCTGCTCGAACAATTTGCGGATGGAATCGGCGTTCAATGAAACCCTCAGCCGTCAGCACTTAGCATTCAGCCCGTCTAGAGTAGCATTTGAGCCACACCTCAGCCGCATAGCGGCGGAATAGGAAAGCCCGGCACGGAAGTGCCGGGTCGGGGAGACGAGATGAGATCGAGTCCCGTCAGGGACGGCAGCAGATGCCGCAATTTTAATCCGATTGCGACTACAAATTGGCCGCGGCCCGCTTTGTCCTGCCTGCGAGCCGCAGCTTTTCGGCGAGCTTGTTGTAGGTCTCCCTGGCCTGGCCCGGTTCTTCGAGCGGCGTCAGAAACACCCGCCGCAACATAGCCGGAGTGACTCGGCCTTCCAGGTAGGCGTCGTAGAGGGCGTTGCCCAGCATGTAGCCAAGCAACTGGGAGCTGGCGTCGAACTTCTTGCGCTCGCTCTCTGGGGTCACCTGCAGCGGCTGACGTCCGTGCTCATCGGTGGCGGATGGCCGTGCGGGGTACAAGACGCGCGAGCCCAGATAGCCCAATGCATGCTCCACGGTACGGGTGTAGAAGCGGTCCGCCATCTCGCGGCGATGCTCCCCGTTGTTGCGCTGAGGCAAGCCACGGCAGGCATGATGCAGAAAGCGGGTCACCTCTTCGCCGGCGTACATCATCTGAAATTCGCTGACGTAGAAGGCATTGGCCCGGGCCAGATAGACGCAACCGCGTTCTTCGACATGCCGCAGCATGGCGGCAATGGCCTCCTCGCTGGCGCCCTGGCGGGCCAGCAAGCGGCTTAACCGTGCGGCCGACGCGTTGCTGTACACCTCCGGCAGCAGGTCCACCAGGAACTTGGGCTGGGTGCCGTTGTGCGCGGCGTAGCGGTCGATCCCCAGAAAGCGCACCAGGCTGTCAATCAGGTTGTAGATCGTGGGTGCCAGATCGGGCCCTTCTTCCTCCGCCCGTCCCCAGCGGCTCAGGTGCAGGCGGTAATTCTCGTATTTTTCCAGTGGCGTGGAGTTGAACACGCAGACCACATCGTCCCGCACCCGCACCGCCTCCACCTGATTGGACTGTTCCCCCGCGGCGCGCCAGTACAGCGCGTCCACATTCTGCAGGACAGTCAGCACACGCTCACCACGCAGCTGTTCACGCAACGCGCGGGGAAGATGTCCGGGCGCCAGGTGCGATTCGCCGAACAGCACCATGATCACGGCATTGGGATGACGCTGGCGGATTTCCGCAATCTTGTGGGCGGCGTGGCGGTCGCGAGCCCCGATCTTGCGCAGGTCCTCCCGTGGCATGCAATCCAGACCATGAATCCCTTCGGCGTGCTCGCGCGCCGTCACCAGCAGTTCATAAAACGGAGTCCAGTCGTAGCCCCAATCCAGATCGAAGCGGATGCGCTGCCGTAGTTCGGCTTCGTCAATCTCCCGGCGCCACCACTCGTCGAGGATGTGCTGGTCGCGGGCAAAGATGGTCTCCAGCCCCAAAACCACCGGGCGGTCGCCCGGCTGGGCCCGCCCTTCCAGCAGGCTCGCGGCAAAGCGCTGCGACGACGGCAGGGCGTGATAGTCCCCGATCAGGACCACGTCCGACCCGCCCACCAGTGTCTTCAACTCCTGGCCATCGATCACCGCCTCATAGGACCGGAACGCATGACTGAACTCCCGGAGATACTTGCGCTCGTTGCTGGAATCCTGGGAGCGAATCTCGCGCTGCACCCCGGCCAGGGCAAAGTGCTGCGCCGCACTGCGCCGGGACCGTAGATTTGCCGCAGAAGCCATAAATTTCGTCGTTGGTCAGAACACCGTCGTTGGTCGTTCGTCGTTGGTCGTTGGCAAATAGCTGGTCCGGCCAACGACTCACGACCAGCGACTAACGACCGGTCCTTGACTTGTCCGCCTACCCCTCCCTATCCTCAGGACTCCGTACCGGAGCCCCCGTGCCCAACCAGCCGCCGCAAAACCTGACCGTCGCCACCACCGGGGCCAGCGGGTCTCTGTTTCTCAAGCACTTCCTGCTCGCGGTCGAGCGCGATAAGCGCGTCCAGACCGTCAACTTCATTGCCTCCGACAGCGCCCTGCGCGTCATGGCCGAGGAGCTCAGCCTGCGCGGCCGCAGCAACCTGATCGGCCAGATCCTGGGCAAGGCCTCGCGCAAAATTCAGCAGCAGGCCAACGCCGATATCGGCGCCAACATCGCCAGCGGCTCCTATCCCGCCGACGCCATGGTGGTGATCCCGTGCAGCGTCGGTACGCTTGCCCGTATTGCCAATGGCATTGCCGCACAATTAATCGAGCGCGCCGCCGACGTCTGCCTCAAGGAAAAACGCCCCCTGGTGCTGTGCGTCCGCGAGACGCCACTCAACAAAATTCACATCCGCAACATGTACCGGGCCGCCGACGCCGGCGCCACGGTCTTCCCCCTCATCCCGGCCTTCTATAACCGCCCTACTAGTTTGGATGTCATGGCCCGCGAATTCGCCTACCGCGTACTGGCCCATATCGGCCTGCCTCAGCCCGACGCTTATCGCTGGAAGGGCTAAGGAATCAGCAAGTTACACGAATACCCGATTCTTCCGCCGACTCTAAGTGTGAAGTATCGGCGGCCTCAGGGACAGATAACGAAGGGAATACGACCGCGGGAGGCAGGTCGGCGATTAGATGTATTGACCATAAAATATGACTATGGTCTAATAAATTCGAATGAAAGAAGTAGCTATCTCCGAATTCAAGGCCAAATGCCTGGACCTGCTCGATCAGGTGCAGAAGACCAGGAAGCCGATCCGGGTGACGCGCCACGGCAAGCCGATCGCCGAAGTCGTCCCGCCCACGCCAGCCGCGCCCGCCGAGTGGATGGGCTCGATGCAAGACTCGATTGAGATTGTGGGCGACATCATCTCCCCGGCCAACGAGGAGGGCGACTGGGAGGCGCTGCGCGATTGAAGCTGCTGCTCGATACCCACATCTGGCTATGGAGCCTGCAGGACCCGGGAAAGCTGGGTCCAAGAGTTCAGCGCGAGCTGAAGAACTCCGAGAACGAACTGTGGCTGTCGCCCATCAGCACCTGGGAAGCGCTTACGCTGAACGCCAAGGGCCGAATTCGCCTGCATGGAGACTTGCCCGATTGGGTCGCCCGCGCCACGGCTCCGTTTCGTGAGGCGCCCCTCACCCATGAGATCGCTTTGGCCGCGCGGCAGTCGCCCCTGCCCCACCCCGATCCCGCCGACCGCTTTCTAGCTGCCACGGCGCAGGTTCTGGACTTGACACTCGTGACCGCCGACGCCGCGTTGCTGGGGCTGGGAGAGATTGCGACGCTGGGGAATCGGTGAGGGGATACCGACGATGCTTTTGGAGCTTCGACTAAGGTAGTCGTCGGCGAGATAGCGATTTCTCGGCACTTGCGCTGTCTGCCGTCTTCACTTGCGAGCCCCGCCCACATACATCATCGAGAGGAGAAAACAAGCTGCCAGAATGAATGAGAGCGTGAAGGCGACCATCGGCAACCTGGACCAGCCCTTCTCGGGTGCGATGCGCCAGTACTCGCGATAAAGGCGGAGGTCCTTCAACGATGTTCGCCACAACCCAACTGGATAGCCTGTTGATTGCATCCGATGGAGCACAAGGAAGGCCTGCCCGTTCGCCACTCCTCCGAATAGCATGGCAATTCCGAACAGTAGGACGCTGACATCGGGCCGAGCAAGCCACCAAACCAGCACGCTGAGTACCAAAAACGCGATGCCCGCCACCAGGCACGCTATTGAGAAACCGTAGAATGGGACTTCCCCACTGCCGCTGCCGAGCCTCATCACAGCTGCTCCGCTCTGCTTGCAGTGAGGAATCTACACCAACTTCTTCGCAACTGCCAGCGAAAGTCCTACTCAGGATTTCACCAACCACGGCTAGCTGCGAACGCGCTTAGAATCACCGTCATCCTTAGTCTTCTTCGTGTAAAGCAACCAAACACAAGCAGATAGAAGGCCGAGCTCGGACGCGACCGCGTTTATCAATAATTGACATTTATTGTTAAAGTCTGTACGCTGATGTCGATGAACGTCAACCTCGGGCCCACCTTCGATCAATTCGTCGCCGAAATGCTGGACACCGGCCTATATCAATCACAGAGCGAGATCCTAAGAGAGGGATTGCGCCTGCTGAAGGAACGGGAAGACCAGAAAAAGGTTCGCTTGGCCGAACTGCGCAAGCAGATTGCCCTGGGCGTTGAGCTGGCTGACCGCGGCAATTTTGTGGACGGTCCGCGGACCTTCGCCAGAATTCGCGATCAGGCAAGGCGGCGAAGGCGCCGCAAGGAATGACGACGTTTGTCCTTACTCCTCTTGCCGCCCGTGATCTGAGCGACATTTGGGATTATCTGGCTGAGGACAACGTCGAAGTCGCGCAGCGGACGCTCGCTGCCCTTGAAAAGGCGATGCGCAAGTTGGCCAAGCGGCCGAGTATCGGGCATCGCAGAGAAGATCTGGCGGACGAGCGACATCGGTTTTTTCTGGTGTACTCCTACTTGATCGTCTATCGGCCGACCGACCCCTTGGAAGTGATTCGAGTGCTCCACGCCGCGCGCGATGTGCAGATGCTCCTGAATATCCCGTCTGAAGAGCTCTAGCCATGAGATTTCCCGCTCATCCTATAATTTCAGCCTGATCTCCACGGGGAGAGAGTCCCATGCTCCGCATCCACTCATTGCTATCGTTCGCTTGCGTGCTCACATGTTCGGTCCTTCCATTGTCTTCCCAGACCGCCAAGCCCAAAGTCCGCGCCCTCACCGCCTTCGTGCACATTGACCGCACCCATTTCGAAGCGCAAATCGGCGATGCGCTCACCATGCTCCGTGATGCCAAGCGTGCCTACGAGCAGCGCGGTTACGAAGTCCAGACCATTCGCATCACCACCCAGCCGTTCTCTGAGATCATCCAGGGGCTCAGCGAAACTGAATCCGCGCAGTTCTTCCACGCCCTGAATGCGCTGGCTACTCGCGAGTCGTTCATTCCGAACATTGGCCCGGCCATGCTCAACCCGGCTGATCCGCCGCGCCCTGACCAACTGGCGCGCATCCTGGCGGAGAATGATCAGCTCAACAGCAGCATCATCGTGGCGGGGGAGGACGGGCTGCGTTGGCCGGCGATTCGGGCGGCGGCCCGCGTGATGAAGTATCTCTCCGAGCACACACCGCACAGCGACGGCAACTTTCGCTTCGTGGCCACCGCCATGCTCGGCCCCTACGGCCCGTTCTTTCCCGGCTCGTATCACACCGGCGCTGGGCGCCAGTTTTCGGTGGGCCTGGAGAGCGCCAACCTGGTCGAGACTGCCCTTGCCGCGCATCCTGGCCACATCTCGCTGACAGAGAAGAATCTGGCGGCCGACCTCAGCCTGTACGCCGTCGAATGTGAGCAGATCGCCCGAGAGATCGAGAAGCGCTCCGGCTGGACCTATGCAGGTCTCGATCCTACTCCCGCTCCCGCCGGAGAAATTTCCATCGGCGATGCCATCGAGAAGTTCACGGGAGCGAAGTTTGGTTCGAGCGGCACCATGACCGCGGCAGCCATGATCACGCGCGCGGTGAAATCAGTTCCGGTGAAGCAGGTAGGCTACGCCGGCCTGATGGTCCCCGTGCTCGAGGACAGCACACTCGCGCAGCGCTGGAGCGAGGGAACATTCAACATTGATTCGCTGCTCTCCTATTCGGCTGTCTGCGGAACTGGGCTCGACACGGTGCCTCTGCCCGGCGATGTCAGCGAAGACCAGCTTGCCCGCATCATCGGCGACATGGCGACGCTGGCGTTCAAGTGGCACAAGCCGCTGTCGGCGCGGCTGCTGCCGGTGGCCGGCAAGAAGGCTGGCGACAAGACAGAGTTCAACAATCCTCACCTGGTGGACGCGGTGATTCAGAAGCTGCCGTGATTCATCGCAGGCATTTTCCCCGAATGGCGTCGTCCTGAGCGGAGCGAAGGATCCTGCGCGCGGTGCCACGATTGCCGCCCCGCGCCAGATCCCTCGCCCGGCTGAACTGCGCCGGGCTTCGGGATGACGCCGGACGGGGGTGTGGCGACCACGCGGCGATAACATCCGACCCTTGTTTATCCTTCCGGCACCCACCATCGTGCCATTTGCTCGCCGCCAGTTTTTCGGTTAATGTGGCCTTACACCGGAAAGGAGGTGGTCTGATGACAAGTTCTGATGGCAGTAGTAGGTGCTTCAAAAGACCAGGTGAGGTGGCTGAGACTTAGAGCCGGTCGCTCTAAGCGGGGCTTCCCGGGCGCATTTTGACCCGGTGAAGCTACAGCCCGCACACTACCGGTGAGTTTGGATTGGATCCGCCCGGCGTAGGTCGCGCTGGGACCCGGAGTTGCCGTAGAGGCCACGTAGAGTGACCACCTCTTGGTCAATCCCAATCAGTACCACCGGCGGCCCGCGTGCTTACGCGCGCGGGCCGTTCTGTTTTTCGGGTAAACTCGGATCCATGAAACGACTCTTCGCACTCGCAATCCTATTTGCCCTGGCCGTCCTCCTTGTTCCCGCCTCCGCACAAACCAGCGCCCGCGCGGCCGAGAAAGCCATCATCGCAATGGAAGAAAAATGGGCCGCCGCCCAGCGCGATGGCAAGCCTGAGGTGGTCGCCCCCATGCTTGCTGAGACCTTCATCAACACCGACACGGACGGCCGCACCTCCGGCAGAGCCAAGTTGCTCGCCAACCTCAAAGGAGGCAAGTGGGAGCACAACGCCATCAGCGACGTTAAGGTGATGGTCTATGGCAACACGGCAGTGGCTACCGGAGCTTGGGCTGGCAAAGGTGTAGATGGAGACGGAACCAAGATTGATCGCCGTGAGCGCTGGACCGACACCTGGGTGAGGATGCCCGGCGGCCAGTGGCAATGCGTCGCCAGCCAGCAGACCGCCGCCGGAAAACTGTAAGACCTCTCCTGCCCATCGCAGAGACAACTGCTAAGAGGAATAATCCTTCCGCTTCTCCGTATCAGGGCAGCGCTTCAGCGATGCCACCAGGTTGCTGCCTGAATTGCGCCTTCCGGCGCTGGGTCCCGCCGACCACGGACGACGGGAAAGCGCCCGCTCTCCCCGCAACCTGTTAGACTTTCATTTCCGATGCCCGCCGCAGACCCCACCGAGGAACGCCGCCGACTGGCGCGGTTCTACGCCGCCATGACCGATGGCGAACTGGAAAAGCTCGCCGACGAAGCCGATTCCCTTACCGAACTGGCGCGAGACGCCTTGGAAGATGAACTGGATCGCAGAGGACTGGATGACATCCCCGAAGCCCCTGTCGGCGCCACAGACCAAGTCGAGAGCCGCAAGCTCATCGCCGTTCGCAAGTTTCGGGACTTGCCGGAAGCCTTACTGGCCAAAGGCGCGCTCGAATCCGCCGGCATCGAGTGCTTCCTCGCCGACGACAACCTGGTGCGCCTGGACTGGTTCATCTCCAACTTCATCGGCGGCGTGAAGCTTCTGGTGGACCGGAACGACGCAGACGCGGCCGCGAACGTCCTGAACCAGCCCATCCCGGAGGGCTTCGAGGTCCATGGCGTCGGAGAATACCTGCAACCGCGCTGTCCCAAATGCTATTCCCTGGACATTGCCTTCGAAGACCTGAACAAACCCGTGGCCTACACCACCGCATATTTCGGTGTTCCTATTCCCTACCCGCGCCGATCCTGGAAGTGCAACACTTGCGGCCGCAGGTGGCAGGACGTCAATTCTGAAGAGGAAGACCCGGCTGTGTAAGCGCGGGCTGCGCAATAAGCTCTACCCTGCCCGCTCGAATCCCTTGCGGATGACTTCCGCCGTATCTTCCGCCAATGGCAGCTTCGAGACTTCTTGCCGGGTGAACCAGCGCGCCTCCGCCGCATCGCCCGCCCCGCGCGGTTCTCCCGCAATCCTCTTGCACAGAAAATCGATGAGGACATAGTGGTACATCGTTCGCCCCGCCTTGTCCCGCAACACACGGTCGTAAACGCCTAACAAGTCCGTGGCTTCCACGCTGAGTCCGGTTTCCTCCTGCGCTTCGCGCACCGCGGCTACGCGCAGCATCTCGCCCACTTCGAGCACGCCGCCGGGAATCGACCACTCCCCCAGGAGCGGCGGATGCCCGCGCTTCACCAGCACCACCCGCCCATCCTCGATGATGACTGCTCCCACCCCCACAAGCGGCGTTTCCGGATATTCACGTTTCATGATTTCGAACCGAAGGGACTGGAGATGGTCTCATAGATGGTTTCCGCATGGGGATCCAATCAGGGATCCTGAGGGGCTAAAGCCCCTTTCCTTATAGAGCCTCAGGCGGCACGGCTGGAGGCCGTGCCCTTCCCAAACTCATTACGAGACCCAGTGGCTGATCGCTCACTGCTAATGGCTGTCATTCAAACAATCCCCGCGGCGCCAGGTCCACAATCTTCCACTGCTTCCCGTCCCAGGCCAGCACTAGCCGCAATTGCGTGTTCCGGCGCACATTCGGAGAGGCTTCCCGGGCGGGAGTGGCTTCCAGGCGAAAATCCACCATCGCCACCCCGACGTGTTCCTCGGCGGAAACCTGGGTGATGCGATATTGCACCTGAAACGCCTCATACTTGTCGAAGAACTGTGCGACCTGGTCGCGGAAGGCAGGATAGTTCGGCATTTTCCCCGCATCAAACAACTGCAGCAGCCGGCGCTGGTTATAGGATTCCAGCGCCTGTCGAAGCCGGTCGAGCACTCCGGCAGCATCTGCGTCGGTAAACTTCGCCGTTTCGACCTCGGAATGGTTGGCTTGCGCTGTGTCACCGGCCTCTTTAGTTTGTGCGGACGCGCCCAAACTCAGGCCCACGGCGAGCAGCACCACCAGTCCTCGCCCTAGATTCAGCTGCATACCCCCTCGCAGGTATTCCAAGTGTCGTGGGCGATTCTAAACAAATTCTGTAACTGTGCAAAACTTCGGGCTGTGCGAGGAATATAATTTTGGCGATCGTCTCCAAGTAAACCAAGAACAGCAGTCACCAATCCTTCCCCGCCGTGTCTGGCTGGTGTGTTGAGCTGTTTTGCCGGCGGGCCGGAACCCTCACCTTCCCAACGAATGCGAAAGGAGTTTCCTCTATGTTTACCCGCATCGTGGAATGCCACGTGAAACCGGAAAAAAGGGAGGACCTTACCACCAAGCTGCGCAACGATGTGCTGCCCGTGCTGCAGAAGCAGCCCGGCTTCGTGGATCTGATCGGCCTGACCTCCGAGACCGAGCCGGAGCGCCTGCTCTCGATCAGCTTCTGGAACACCAAGGAGGATGCGGAGCGCTACCACCGCGAGCACTACAACCGCCTCGTGGACATGCTCCGGCCCATGCTGAAGCGCGATCCCCAGATCAACAACTACACCGTTGAGACCTCCACGACCCATCGCATCGCCGTCTCCCGGGCGGCGTAAACCAGGGCCCCGGCGCGCTTTGCCGGCCTGCCGGGGCCAATCTAAATTCGCGTCGCAAATCCCTCCGCTGGCCGCCTCCTGTAGCTAAAATGTTGCCGTGGCCCTGGAAGAATACAAGCGCAAGCGCCGCTTTGAGGACACCCCCGAGCCCCCGCCCAAGGTCGAGAAGAAATCCGCCCACCGCTTCGTGGTGCAGAAGCACCGCGCGACTCGCCTGCACTATGACTTTCGCCTGGAAATGGAAGGCGTGCTCAAATCCTGGGCCGTGCCCAGAGGCCCCTCGCTCGATCCCGCGGACAAGCGTCTGGCCATGCAGGTCGAAGACCACCCCGTGTCCTACTTCGATTTCGAAGGGACCATTCCTGAAGGCAATTACGGCGCCGGCAGCGTGATGGTTTGGGACGTCGGGACATGGCAACCGCTCTCGCCGGTGCCGGTCAACGGCAAATACGTTCCTGGCAGCGAGGAAGAAGCAGCCGCCATGCTAGCCAAGGGAGACCTGAAATTTCGCCTGCACGGAAAGCGGCTGAAAGGCGACTTCGCCCTGGTGCACATCAAGTCCCGCCGCCCGGGAAGCAAGGGCAACGAATGGTTGCTGATCAAAAAGCAGGATGATGCGGCCGTTGCAGGCTACGACATCGAGCAATACGACAGCTCCGTCCTTACCAAACGCACCATGGCGCAGATTGGCGGCGACCAGAATTCGGCGGAATGGACGAGCAGTCGGCCTGCCTCCCGGGGAAAAGTGAAGGCCGCGTGGCTGGCTGACACCCTGGCCAAGCTGGATAAGAAATCCAGGAAAAGAAAAACCACGGAGGACACGAAGGACACCGAGGTACCGAAGAAAGCAAAGTCCGGGAGCGCATCGGCCACTCTCGTGGCCTCTGCGCCCTCGGCGGTTTCCAGTCTTGCTGGCGCCCGGAAAGCGCCGATACCAACTGCCATTCACCCCATGCTGGCCACGCCCGTGGACAAGCCCTTCGACGATCCCGGATGGATCTTCGAGATCAAATGGGATGGCTATCGGGCGGTCGCTTTCATCGACGGCGGCAAGGCCCGCCTGGTTTCGCGCAACCAGAACGATCTTACTCACCAATATCCGGAACTGGAGGAACTCCCGAAACTACTGAAGACCCGCGCTGCCGTTCTGGATGGAGAAATCGTCGCCCTCGACGAGCAGGGCCGCTCTTCCTTCAGCCTGATGCAGCAGCGCACCGGTCTCCGCAGCGGCGGGCGCCGCGCCGCACCGCGCGCGGACGTTCCCATCGTGTACTACCTCTTCGACCTGCTCTATCTCGACGGATACGATCTGCACCGGGTTGCGCTGGAGGACCGCAAAGCCGCGCTCTCCGAGATCATCGTTCCCAACCCTCTGGCGCGTTATTCCGATCACTTCCCCAATGGAACAGCTTTGTTCGAAGCGGCCAAACAACAAGGTCTGGAAGGCATCCTCGCCAAACGCCGCGGCAGCATCTACGAGGAGCGCCGCAGTCACGACTGGCTGAAGATCAAGATCACCCATTCTCTGGAGTGCGTCATCGGCGGCTACACCGATCCCGAGGGCAGCCGAGAATACTTCGGCTCCATCGTATTGGGGTTATACGACCCGAAGGGCCAGCTTATTCACGTCGGCCAGGCTGGCAGCGGCTTCGACCACAAGACTCTGCGGCAGATGTGGGAGTTGCTTTACCAGCGCGAGACCAACCGCAGCCCTTTCCACGGCGGGGTAGACGCTCTGCGCAAGGTGCACTGGGTCAAGCCAGAGCTTGTCGCCGAAATCAAATTCTCGGAATGGACCCACGAAACCGGCGAAGGCGGTTCCAAACTGCGCGCTCCGGTCTTTCTCGGCCTGCGCGACGACAAGGATCCGAAGGAGTGCACTCTGGAGGACCAGGAGGCAACATAACCGCCGCAGGGGGTTTGCTCGGTACTCGGTACTCGCAACTCGGTACTATTTAATCTCTTTCATCGGCAGCAGAGTTCCGTAGTCGGCTCCTGAAGGTTCCACCGCCCGCGCTACGACCCCGGCAAACGCGTCGCGATACTCGGGATACTTGGCCACCAGCGCCTTGATCACCGCCACGTTGTCCTGGAAGGTCTGGCCGGTATTGGCTACGCTACTGGTCTGATACTTCACAACAAGGTCGATGTCCTCGGCTACCACCTGGGGAAAAAGGTCCGTCAGCCGGTAGGTTTTCCCACCCGCCACCAGATCCACAGTGCTGGTTTTCGTAGGCAAATCCGAAGGACTCAAACTCTGCATTTCGTCGTAGAGCTTGTCGGTTGCCTGAGTGCTCATAAAGGGCACCGGGGCCAGCAGGTCGCGCGCCTGAAGATAATAGAGCCAGGCGTTGTGAAGCTGTCCCTTAGCTTTGAACTGCCCCGCCTGGTCTGCGAACCAGTTGCCATCGTGCCCGGCGGCTTGCGTTTCCTTGACGTAAAACCCACCCAGCTTCCAATCCGCCCCCTCCTGCTGTAACACGAACGACACCGTGTACGCTCCCTTCGCCGTGTTGGCATCGATCGTGTCCACCGCATAGTTGCCCGGCGGCAGATTGGGAATCACGAACACAGCGCTGTTGGAGGTCTGGCCGCTCTTGCCAAACACACCGCACAGGAACTCGGCCCGATCCAGGGGCGCAGTGCTGTCCTGCTTGAGCAGGAAGGGCGGGCGCGGTGCTGCCTGTGCTCCTGCGAGATTGGGCTGATTGTCCTTGACCGCCGCTTCGATCGCCGAAAAATCGGCCGCCACACTGGCAATGGCGCCTTGCTTGAGTCCAGCCGAATCGCCCCGCGCCGCCATGTCAAAATAACGCCTGGCCGTGTTTACCAGCGCCGCCCGAGTCGCTTCGTCCATGTCGCTGGCCGTTTCACACGACTGCGCCCCCGCCACTGCGGCCAGCAGCAACGGGACCAGAATCATCGCCCAGAAAACAGAGATTTTTCGGCAGGCTGTCATTGCCCTCTTGCATTTTACGATGCCGGCTGCCCGAGGGGCGGCGTTCTCACGTAAGTAAAGGGGGCGGTGCTGTTTGCACCAGCTTCCCCCCTGTGATACCGTCCCCTTGATTCCCACTTCGCAAGCGAGGGAGAAACGCAATGGCCTGGATTTTCCTGGGCGTCCTCATCGTCATCGCCTTCCTGCTGATCGGGATGTACAACAGCCTGGTGCAGTTGCGCGTGCGCTGCGACAACGCCTGGTCCGACATCGATGTGCAGCTCAAGCGCCGTCACGATCTTATTCCCAACCTGGTGGAAACCGTCAAAGGATACGCCGCCCACGAAAAGGGCACCTTCGAGAACATCGCCAAGTTCCGCTCCATGGCGATGCAGGCCACCACGCCGGCCGACAAGGCCGCCGCCGAAAATCAGCTGACCGGCGCACTGAAGAGCTTGTTCGCCGTCGCGGAAAACTATCCTGAACTGAAGGCTTCGGAGAATTTCATGCAGCTGCAGGGATCGCTGGGTCAGATCGAAGACACGATCCAGAACGCCCGCCGCTACTACAACGCCGTAGTGCGCGACCTGAATACCAAGATTCAGTCTTTCCCCACCAACATGATTGCCGGCATGTTCGGCTTTCAGCAGCGCCAGTTCTTCGAGGTGGCCGAAGCTGACCGCGAACCGGTGGCGGTGAAGTTCTAGGAGATGAAGCACACTCCACGTCGGCAAGGCTCTAGTGGGGACGGGCGCTCGTGCCCGCCCAGCCGGGCGCAGCTCATCAGGTCTCTTCTGTTGGCCACTATCGTTGCGTTTAGCGTACCGCTTCCCGCCGTAGCCCGCTCTTGGCGGGTAGCCGACTTCAACGACACCATCGCCGTCGCCGCCGATGGCTCCACGGCGGTGCACGAGCGCCTCACACTGGTCTTCATTGGCCAGTTTCAAGGGATTCATCGCACCATCCCCGTAGAATATCCTGGGCCCCGCGGCACCAACTACACCCTCTACCTCACCGTCACCGGCGTGACCGACGGCAACGGCAACAAGCTGCGATACGAGTCCCACACCTCCAACGGATACCGCGACCTGAAAATTTTCATCCCCGGCGCGTTTGACACCACCCGCACGGTCGAAATCGACTACAGCCTGCGTAACGCCATCCGCTACTTCGACGACCACGACGAGTTCTACTGGAACGTCACCGGCAACGACTGGCCGGTGCCCATTGACCATGCCTCCGCCACGGTCCAGCTCCCCAGCGCCGCCGCGGGCTCGCTTCGTGCCCAAGCTTTCACCGGCGTCTATGGCTCCCACGAGCGCGAGGCCACCTCTAACGTCAACGGCTCCGACGTCTCCTTCGAGACCACCAATCCGCTGCCCATGCGCGGCGGCTTGACCATTGACATCTTCATTCCCAAAGGCATCCTCCAAGCCCCCAGCGCCTTCACCAAGGCGGTATGGTTCTTGGGCAGCAATCCCATCGTGTTTCTGCCTTTCGTTACCTTCGGCGTGATGTTCGTCTTCTGGTGGTACAAGGGACGCGATCCCGACCCCGGTCTCTCCGTCGCTCCCATGTATGAGCCCCCGCCCGGCCTTACCCCCGCCGAGGCGGGCACGCTCATTGACGACAAGGTTGACCCGCGCGATATCACCTGCACCCTGGTGGACCTCGCCGTGCGCGGCTTCGTCAAGATTGAAGAGGTGGACGACAAGGGCCTCGTCTTCCATCACAAGGACTACATTTTTCACCTGCTGAAGCCACGCGAACAGTGGACCGGACTCGCACCCCACGAGCGCGTCATGCTGGAGAACGTCTTCTCCGGAGGCTCCCAGACTCGCCTCTCCAGCCTCAAAAATCGCTTCTACACCGCGATTCCAGTGATTCGCCAGGACGTCATGTCACAGTTGCGCCAGAAAGGGATGTATTTGCTTGATCCCGATTCCGCCAACGCTTACAGCATCGGTGCCGCAGTGCTCATCATTGCGCCCTTTGCCATTGCCCAGTTCACCGGATACAAAGACGTGTTCAGCTCCGTCGGCCCGCTGATCGTTTCTGGAATCATCTCCGCCATCGTCTGGTGGTTGTTCGCCCGGCAGATGAAAGCGCGCACCGTGAAAGGCGGCCGCACTCGCGTTGCCATTCTCGGCTTTCAGGAATTCATGAACCGTGTGGACGCCGACCGCCTTAAGCGCATGCCGCCTGACACCTTCGAGAAGTACCTCCCCTTCGCCATGGCGCTGGGCGTGGAGCACGTCTGGGCCCAGAAATTCGCCGGAATCATTCAGAACCCGCCCACCTGGTACACCTCCCCCGCGGGCTATCCCACGGGCTTCAATCCGATCTTCTTCTCCAACTCCATGCACAGCATGGCCACGGACATGCACCAGGTCTTCGTCTCCGCGCCGCGCGCCAGTTCGACGGGTTCAGGCTTCGGCGGCGGAGGCTTCGGCGGTGGGGGAGGCTTCTCCGGCGGTGGGTTCGGCGGCGGCGGGGGTAGCGCGTTCTAGGTGGAAAGCCGCCTGTCCCCGTAATCCTGCTAGATTGAGGCGAGTCCGCTGCAGGAAAAGAGCAGATGCTACCCGCTTCCAACTCGTCCACCCTCGCCAGCATTCTTCGGCAGCGCTGTCCGCGATGCCGGCGGGGAAGCATCTTTCACTACTCCGTCTTTCGGGGGCTGCCGAAGATGTACGAGTGCTGCCCGGTATGCGATCTCAAGTTTGAAAGGGAGGAAGGCTACTTCCTCGGCGCAATGTATATCAGCTACGGGTTGGCGCTGGGAACGATCGCACTGATCGCGGTGCTGTTGTGGGCGGCGACGGGGTGGCCGATCACGAAAGATAGTATTTGGGCGGTGGTCTTGTTCCTGCCGCTGGCGCCCTCCGTCTCCTTGCTGTCCCGCGTGCTGTGGCTGTACCTGGATCACGCCATCGACCCCGAGCCGCTGGTCTAGGGTGAGGGCCGCGCTGGGCCTGTGCTGGGCACTTCCTAAGTTTATGATGGCAAAGGGTTAGATGGGTTGGCGGTCGAACTGGCACACGTTCTCTGATTTGCCAGTTTGATTCTGGGGGAACCTATTTGCTACCCATGTCACTAAAGTAATCACAGTGCTGACGATAGTTTAACTGTGGTATAACGCGCGGTAGTACTCTGGTCATCGCAGGAGAAAGAGGTATGGAACTGGCTTTTGCAGGTACAAAAGGCCGGGACCGAGGAGGTCTTGTGTCCGAAGCACGGACGGGGAAGCGATTCCCCCTGGAATTGCCGATCAAGATCCATAAGGCGGAACAGAGCGGAGAATCCAGCGGAGTCACGGGCAACCTGAGCGCGGCCGGAGTGTACATCCGGGCCGACGCGGCTCTGGAAGTCGGCTCAAATGTAGAGTTTGAGATCGCCCTGCCGCCGGAAGTCACCGGGGCCCAGGAAAACGTGATCATTCAGTGCCGCGGCCGGGTGGTGCGCACCGACGAACCGCCCTCCGGCAGCAGCCCCACGGAGGCCCGCGGCGTGGCCTGCGTGATCGATTCCTACGATTTCGTTCGCCACTCGTAACGAGGTGGAAAGGCAATGCTGAAACTGATTCTGGCCGACAACCAGGCGATTTTCCGAGCGGGAATTGCCAAAGTTCTGGCAGTGGAAGACGAGATGCGCATCGTAGCCCAGGCGCAGACTCCCGAGCAGATGTTCATGGCGCTGGATAAGTTCCGGGCCGCCGTGCTGGTAGTGGCGGGAGGTTTCCACTCCGATTTCAACGGCATTCTGCAGGCCGCCAACAAGGTCAAGACCCGCGTTGTGATTCTGGCCGACACCGGGGAGAGCGCCCAGCGCTACATGGGCGCCGGTGCCCACGGGGTTGTGTACCGCAATGTGACCAGCGCCTCGCTGGTGGACTGCGTGCGCAAAGTCGCCCGTGGCGATACCTGGGTACAGGACATCGCCGTGCCCAGCGAGCTGACCGAGAACGACATGGTCGGCCTGCGGGTGCGCGATCGCCTGACCGCCAAAGAACTGCGCATCGTCGCGCTGATTGTGCAGGGCTACAAGAACAAAGAGATTGCTTCGCAGCTAGGGACGACCGAGCAGGTCATCAAGAACTACCTGCGCAACGTGTACGACAAGATCGGCGTCTCGGACCGGCTGGAGTTGGCGCTGTTTACCATCCATCACCGCATTCTGAACGAGGCTGCGGCCGCCACCGCGGCCGCTTCCGCACCTGTAGCCGGCCCGGGCGCCGGAGCGACTTCGTAGCTGTTTTCTTCTTGGAAAGGCCGCCCCACACGGGCGGCTTTTTTGTTGGCTTTCCCTTACAATCGAGGGGCGACTCTCTCATGTTCACCCCGCGTCCCATCGGCTTCGTAACCAGTCCCTACAAGAGCACCGCAGATGTTCCCAAAGGCCTGGGCGCCAAGCATGAGGCCGAAGGCAGGCTCAATATCCTGCCGGAGTTTGAGCAGGGGCTCACCGACATTGAGGGAATTTCTCATCTGTTCGTGATCTGGGAATTTGATCGCTCACAGGGATTCGCATTGGTGGGGACACCGCCCTGCGATGACCGGCCGCACGGAGTGTTTGCGACGCGGTCTCCTTACCGGCCCAACCCCATTGGCCTGACCGTTGTCGAACTACTTCGGCGAGAGGGTTCTGTGCTGCACGTGCGCGGCGTGGACATGCTGGACGGCACGCCGATTCTCGATATCAAGCCGTATCTCTCCAGCGTTCCGGCGGAGAAGGTGCGGACGGGGTGGCTGGCGGAGGTGGAGGCGCGGAAGAAGGTGGGAGGATAAGCGCTCGCCGGGAGGAAAACGCGAGGTCCCTCGACTCGCGCTTCTTCGCTACGCTCAGGCGCGCTTCGCTCGGGATGACAGATGTTAAGAAACAGGGACAGCCGAGGCGGCTGTCCCTACGTGGTTCGCGCCTAACCTACGTGATCTTTTCGCCCACCGATTTCGCCTGGGTGAACAGGTAAAGATAGTCCGGGCCTCCGGACTTGGAGTCGGTGCCAGACATGTTGAAGCCTCCGAAGGGATGGGCTCCGACGATGGCTCCCGTGCACTTGCGGTTGATGTAGAGGTTGCCGACGTGGAAGTCGCGCATCGCGCGCTCGATCTTCTCCCGCGACTTGGTGTACACCGCGCCGGTCAGGCCGAATTCAGTGTCGTTGGCGATCTCCAGCGCGTGATCGTAATTCTTCGCTTTGATCACCACCAGCACCGGGCCGAAGATCTCTTCTTGCTCCAGCTTCGACTTGGGCGGAATGTCGGCAATCACCGTGGGCTGGATGTAGAACCCGCTTCCCGCCTTGGTGTCGCGAGCTCCGCCAGTAATCAACCGGCCGTCTTTCTTGCCCTGCTCGATGTAGGCGAGAATGTCCTTCATCGAGCCTTCGTTGATAACCGCGCCCATGTTGGTGTTCTCCGCCGGATCGCCGACGGTGATCTTCTCCACCCGCGCCTTGAGCTTCTCCAGGAACTTGTCGTAGATGCGCTCGTCAATGATGGCGCGCGAGCAGGCGGAGCACTTCTGGCCCTGGAAGCCGAAGGCCGAGCCAGCCACGCCCTCCACGGCGGAGTCAACATCAGCATCGGCGTCGACGATGATGGCGTCTTTTCCGCCCATTTCAAGGACGGTGCGCTTGATCCAGACCTGGCCTTCGGGCTTGTCGGCCGCAACCTTGTTAATGCGCAGCCCCACCTCGCGCGATCCGGTGAAGGCGATGTAGCGGGTTTTGGGGTGCGCGACCACGGCGTCGCCGAAACTGGCGCCGGCGCCCGGGCAGAAGTTCACCACGCCCTCGGGCATGCCGGCTTCTTCCAGAAGTTCGAAGAATTTCGCGGCGATGGTGGGCGAGTCGCTCGACGGCTTCAGGATGACAGTGTTGCCGGCGACGATCGAAGCCAGGGTCATTCCGGCCATGATGGCGCCGGGGAAGTTCCACGGTGGAATCACTGCGCCCACGCCCAGCGGGATATAGAAGAGGTGGTCGCGCTCGCCGGGCAGTTGCACCGGAGTTTCAACCTTGGAAAGCCGCAGCATCTCCCGGCTGTAGAACTCGCAAAAGTCAATGGTCTCGGCGATGTCGCCATCGGCTTCCGCCCAGTTCTTACTGACTTCGAACACCAGCCACGCCATGAATTCAAACTTGCGCTCGCGCAGCAGGTCGCCCACGCGGAACAGCAGGGCGGCGCGCTCCTCGGCGGAGGTGCGGCGCCAGCTTTCGAAGGCCTTCAAAGCGGCCTGTATGGCGGGCTCCACCTGCTCCTTGCCGGCCTTCTGGTGCAGGCCTACCAGTTGTGAGGGATTGGCAGGGTTGATCGACTTGAGCTTATCGGTAGTCTTGACGCGCCTGCCGCCAATGACCAGGTCGTACTCGCGGCCCAGCTGGCCGCGAACTTTTTCGATGGCGGCACGCATCTTGCGCGCGTTTTCTTCCTTGCCGAAATCCACGTAGGGCTCGTTTACGAACGGCCCTTCATGCAGGCGAACGCGGGGGTGAGTAGGGGCTTCAACGGTTGCCATAAATGCACCTCAGAGAAAAATATGGATGCTACGGCGGACGGAACGAAAACACATAATTGTAGCACTGGAAATAGCAGCAAATCGCAGGCGCCGGGAATGTCACCGGACGCTGTGAGCCACGTACTTTGCAGGGAGGGCGTTGTTCCAGGCGGTTGCGGGAGTTGAGCCACTCCACGCGAGATCCCTCCCCGGCTGAAGCCGGTTCAGGATGACGCCAACGGAGGGCTAACCGCCGCCTCCACCGGCTCCAGCCTGGCCGTGAAGTGCCGCAGGAACGGCGCCTCGTACGCCAAGGTCAGTCCCTGCAGCTCGTCCCGCTTCTTCCAAACTTCCAGAATGACTTCCACTACGTAGTCAATGTGACTCTGCGTGTACACGCGGCGCGGAATGGCCAGACGCACCAGGTCCATCTTGGCAGCGGCTCCGAACATCAGCGTGCCGATCTCGACGGAGCGGATGCCGCCTTCGAGGTAAAGCTCGGCCGCTAATGCCACACCGGGGAACTGCTCGGACGGGATGTGCGGCAGAAAGGCGCGGGCGTCGAGATAGATGGCGTGCCCGCCCGGCGGCTGCACGATCGGTACTCCCTGCGAGGCAATGTGGTTGCCGAGATAGGCCGTTGAGTGGATGCGGTAGCGGAGGTAGTCCTCGTGCAATGCCTCCTGCACGCCCACGGCGACCGCCTCCAGATCACGCCCCGCAAGACCTCCGTAGGTGGGATAGCCTTCGGTGAGAATCAGCAGGTTCTTCTCCTGCTGGGCGAGGGTTTCGTCGTTCGTACACAGAAAACCCCCAATGTTGGCCAGGCCATCTTTCTTGGCGGACATGGTGCAGCCGTCACCGTAACTGAACATCTCCTGCGCGATCTGCTTGGGGGATTTGTCGCCATAGCCGGGTTCGCGCAACTTGATGAAGTAGGCGTTCTCCGCGAAGCGGCAGGCGTCGAAGTAGAGCGGGATGCGGTGCTTGCGGCAAACCGCGCTGACCGCGCGCACGTTTGCCATGGAAACGGGCTGGCCGCCGCCGGAATTGTTGGTCACGGTGAGCATGACCAGCGGAATGCGTTCGTGGCCCACGCGCTTGATCAACGTTTCAAGCGCCTCGACTTCCATGTTGCCCTTGAAGGGATGTACTGTGCTCGGGTGTTTGCCTTCCTCGATGACTAGGTCCACCGCCTCGGCTCCGACGAATTCGACATTGGCGCGGGTGGTGTCGAAATGGGTGTTGTTGGGAACGACGTCGCCCTTCTTGCACATTACGCTGAACAGGATGCGCTCGGCGGCGCGGCCCTGGTGCGTGGGAATGACGTGACGGTAGCCGAAGATGTCCTGGACGGAGTCGCGGAAGCGGTCAAAGCTCCGGCTGCCGGCATAACTCTCGTCACCTTCCATGATCGCGGCCCACTGGTGAGTGGACATGGCGCCGGTGCCGGAGTCGGTCAACAGGTCAATCAGCACATCCTCCGCGGGCAGCAGAAACAGGTTGTAGTGCGCTGCCCGCAACAGTTGTTCGCGCTCCTCGCGGGTGGTCCAGCGAATGGGTTCGACGCTCTTGATGCGGAACGGCTCGATGATGGTGCGGGCCATGGGCAGTATTCTCCTGTTACAGGACACACCCACGGGCGCACACCTGTCTGTGACGGGGATCATAGGAGGGAGTGATGATGGCCGGGTGGTGGCTGCACGCGGGATCCCTCGGAGTTTAACGCTCCTTCAGGAGGAAGCCCTCAGCCAGGAGGCTTTTTAGCGCGGGCGTCATCCTGAGCGCGAAGCGCGAACGATCTTGCGCGCAGTGGAACCAGCTCGGCCACCAAGGCATTGCCGCCCCGCGCAAGATCCCTCACCCGGCCGAACTGCGCCGGGTTCGGGATGACGCCTTGGGATTAGAAATATGGGGGGCTAGGGCACTTTCACCGACTCCTCGCGCTCAACTGGCCGGTAGCTCACCGCCGCGGTGCGCTCCAGCTTGTCCCAGGCGAACTTACGGCCTTCGATGGCGCGCTTCAACGTCTTGAGCAGGACCACCGAGAACAACTGGCGATACGCGAAGCGCTGCAGCCAGACCTGGCTGAGCAGCCAGACGTCTTCCCGGGCTTCCGGTTGGCGGCGCTCCAGAGCGAACGCAATCGCCGAAGTGATGAAGTCAATCACTAAGAATGCCACAAAGAAAACCACTAACCGGTCGAAATCGGCTGGATCGTATGACTCTGGATGAAAATACTTCTGGATCGCGTACCACAATGCACCGCCGGCAAACATTACGTCAATGAAGGGCGAAACCAGCGGCAACAGAATCTGAAAGATCAAAATGTTCGGCAGGGCAACGAAACCCAGCACGCCCTTACGGGCAAAGACGGCGCTATGCTTCCACACCGACTGCAGAATGCCGAAGGACCAGCGAAAGCGCTGGCGCATCAGGCCGCGGGCATTGACCGGCGCTTCGGTGTAGGCGAGGGCGAGGTCTTCATACTCGACGCGATAGCCGCGGCGCAGCAGCGCCATGGTGAGGTCGGCATCTTCAGCGACGGTGTCGGTGTGATAGCCACCGGCTTCCCGGACCGCTGACGTCCGCCAGGCGCCAATCGCTCCCGGCACTACGCTGACCGCGCCCAGAGTGTTGAGGGCGCGCCGCTCGAAGTTCTGGCTGGTGATGTATTCCAGCGCCTGCCAGCGGGTCCAGAGGTTGATGCGATTGCCCACCTTGGCATTGCCGGCGACCGCGGCGACCTTGGGATTGACGAAGTGCGCCACCAGCCGGCGGATGGCATCGCGGGCGATAACCGTGTCAGCATCAATGCCGACGAAAATCTCTTCATCCTCCAGATGGGCCAAGCCAAAATTGAGCGCATCCGCTTTGCCGGAATTGGGTTTGGTCAGGATGACCACCCGGCCCGAGGCTTCTTCGCGGGCGAAGGCTTCGCGGGCAACTTCCAGGGTCTGGTCGCTGGAGCCGTCATCAATGACGATGACGCGCAGATTGGGATAGTCCGAGCCCAGCGCGGCGCGGACGGTTTGCTCGATGACCTTCTCTTCGTTGAAGGCAGGGATGAGAACCGCGACCTCCGGCTTGTAGGCTTCGGCTTTACCCGGCTTCCCATACTGCCGCTGGCGCAGGCGGTCGTACACCGCAAACGCGCCGATGAACAGCAGCCGCCCAGTCATCAGCACGTCGCCAAGGAAGAATACCCAGGTGATGGCCTTGATGCCCAGATCGAAGAGCAGGAAGCCGACCAGGTTGAGCTTGGCCGCCCAGCGCTCGTTGGGGGGGATGGGCGGCATCACATCGGCCCGGGTCTTCCCCAGCAACTGATATAGCGGAACCACCTGGAAACCGCGCGCACGGATGCCCTCAATGATCATGGGCAGCGCCCGCACCGTCTCGGCGCGGTTTCCGCCGCCATCGTGCAGCAGAATGATATTGCCGCAGCGTTGGGAGTTGGGCGGACAGGGCGGCAAGTTGGCCAGCACATCGGCGGTAATCTGCTCCGCCGTACGCCGGGGATTGTCACGCCAGTCGTTGGGATCGATCTTGTCGCCGACGGTGGTGTAACCCAGGTCCTGCGTGGTTTCCAGCGGGCGCACCTGGTCTTCGGTATCTGGCTCCTGATCGATGGAATAGGGCGGGCGGAACAGGATGGTGCGCATTCCCAGACGGCTGGCAAACAGTCTCTCAGTGAGGTTTAATTCAAACTTCATGAACCCGCGGGAGATGTTGCTGATGTCCGGATGGGTGAAGGTGTGGTTGCCGATTTCGTGTCCTTCGCGATAAATGCGCGAGGTGAGGCCGGCAAAATTGTTGGCCTGCTCACCAATCAGGAAGAACGTTGCCTGGGCATGTTCCTGCCGCAGAACATCCAGGATCTTCGGTGTCCATTCTGGATCCGGGCCGTCGTCGAAGGTGATGGCCACTGCATTCGCGCTCGATCCGTATCGCCCCACGCGGTAGGGCTCGGGCAGGGAATCGAAGCTCTGGTCCGTGATCAGCCCGGCAGCGGAGTCAACGGTGAGAGTGCGGGTTCCATCGGCAGGCCGGGCCTCGATGCGAAGGATCTCGCCGTTGCCCTCCATATCAACGTCCTGTCCGGGGGGAACATCCTTCAACTTTTCGGGCGCACCGGCCTCGCCGGGAACGTCCCACACCCGCCACAGAGAACGATCTTCCGAGCCCAGCCGCCACAGGGCAAAGGTCTTGATCCCCAATCGCTGCGCCGCGCGCATTTGGTTCAGCGCCGTGACCGCGTCCAGAAACCAGATGTCATGCCGCAGGTTGTTCTCGTCGAGGTAGCTGACGTGGGGGTTGAGGCTGTCAGAATCGAAGTCCACGTCTTCTTCCGAGTCCCGTGCCGTCAGCCAGGCATCCTGAACGGATTGGTTCTTGTCGCCAACCCCTTCGGGGAGCTTCCGCTTTTTGGGTCTATCGACCCAGTCATAGCCATAATTGCCGATCGCGCAGATGAACTTGTTCTGTGGAATCTTCTTTTGCGCGGCAACCAGGTTGGCGACGAACCAATCCTGCGAGGCCACGGGTCCGGGCGTGCCCCCGGGATAGTGCTCGTCGTAGTTCATGACCACCATGCCGTCGACCACGGCGGCGATGGCAGGATAGTCAAAGTCTTCGTTACGGGGCTGCACGCTGACGTACAGCTTCAGGCTCCTGGCGTGCAAGTCTGCGGAAAGCTCCTGCAATAGCGCCAGGTAGCCCGGCTGGCCCTTGCGGGAGAAGTCCTCGAAATCCACCATGAGTCCCTGGTATTTGTCGGTGGCCAGGAAGGAGTCGATCTGTTCGCGGAAAGTAGCCCTGGCGGCGGCATCGTTCAGGAAGCGGCTGATGTCAACCCAGTCTTTTCCATCTGAGTTATTCACCATGGGAAAGACTTCCATCTCCGCGTCTTCCGCCCGCAGGAATGGCATCACCCGGTCATCCACCGAACGCACAACGGAACCGCGCACCACGTCGAAAAACTTGCTGGTTTGCTCGTCGATGCCCTGCAGACGCCCGTCCGGGGTCAGCACATGCAGCCACTCGGGATACAGGAGGTCGATCTGGCGGGCGTACTCACGCAGGGACGAGAAGCTGGCGGCGTCCCACGAGACGTAGAATGCTGCCCGAATGCCCTCTTCCGCGTTCAAGGGTACCTGGGAAGGCGCCTTCTTGGATTTGCGATGGCTGCGGGACCCCGCCGCCCGCCGCCGTTTCTCCTTTGCCTTCTCTTTTTCGTTCTCCTTGAGAGCGCGATAGGGACGCCGCAGAGTGGGCAGCAGCAACTCGGGCAGGGGCTCGCTGCGCAGGGCGGTGTAGACGAAGACGAGAATGAGCAGAGTGATGCTCGCCCCGACAACGTCGAACAGCCGCCGCAGCCGCTTCCAGCGGGCGCGACGGGGATCATAAAAAACGGGTTTTGCCATGCGCGCTGAGCTGTTTCTATCCTAAGCTGCTGTTCAAGGGGGGTCAAACCGCGGTTCACTCATTGGATGCGAACTGTTTTCTCCAGATTTGCGCCGTGGACTTTGCCGCAAAACGCGCTATAGTCGCTCGGTGCGCGACCTGGTGCGCAGACATCTCCGGTTCTTCCTGTTAGCGACTTTGGCGGCGCTGGTCCTGCGGCTGCTGTTTATTCTCCGCTTTCCCAGTATCACGGCAGATTCCTTCATCTACGGCGACATTGCCAAGAACTGGCTGCAGCACGGTATTTACGGGGTGAGCAATTCCACCGCCATCGTCCCGTCCGACATCCGGCTGCCGGGTTATCCGGCATTTCTGGCGGCGGTGTTCGCCATCTTTGGAATGGAGCACTACCGGACGGTGCTGGTGATTCAAATGTTCGTGGACATCGGCACTTGCTTCGTGACTGCCGATGTGGCGCGACGCCTGGTGTCCCCGCGGGCTGCCAGGACCGCGTTCCTGCTGGCGGCGCTCTGCCCGTTTCTTGCCAACTACGTCGCAGCGGCGCTGACGGAAACGCTGGAAATCTTCTTCACAGTACTGGCGCTTGACCTCGCGCTGATCGGCTTGGACGGACTGCGCGCCGCCGGCCTCTCCGCGAGCGGACGTGCGCTTCCTCACGCCCGGTCGTGGATTGGGTGCGGCCTGGCGATCGCTTGCGCCATCCTCCTCCGGCCTGATGGCGGGCTGGTGCTGATATCGCTCCTGGCTTACTTTCTGTTCCTCTGGGCGGGTTCCTGGCGCGACAAAGCGCAGGGAGTGGCCGCGCCACACTTGCTCCGTGCCGCGGTGGTCCTCATGTTCGCCGCGCTCACGCCACTCGTGCCCTGGACACTGCGCAACTTGCACACCATGCACCGCTTCCAGCCGCTGGCACCGCGCTATGCCAACCAGGAAAACGAGTTCGTGCCCATGGGCTTCAATCGCTGGACCAAAACCTGGATTGCCGACTACGCCTCGGTGGAGGAAGTCTACTGGCAGGTCCCGGGAAATCCAGTGGACGCAGACGAGCTTCCTGCCCGAGCCTTTGATTCCGAAGAGCAACGGCGACAAACTCTGCAACTGCTGGCGGACTACAACCAGGAACTGCACGTCAGTCCGGAACTGGATGCGCGCTTCGCGACACTGGCGGCGGAGCGCATCCACCATGCGCCGTTGCGGTATTACGTCTGGCTGCCGCTGGTTCGCATTGCCGACATGTGGCTGCGCCCGCGCACCGAACTGCTGCCCTCAGACACGCGCTGGTGGGAGTTCAATGATGACCCCAAGTGGTCGGCTTTGGCGGTGGCGCTGGGGGTGATCAATCTTTTTTATGTGGGCGCGGCAGTCGCTGGGTTGGTGCGCGGACGCTTTGCTGCCCCTCTCGGCCTCTTGCTCACTTTCGTGATTCTGCGATCGGCCTTCCTCGGTACTCTGGAGAACCCTGAACCGCGATACACGTTGGAATGCTATCCGGCTCTCATGGTTTTGGCGGCAGCATGGAGCAGGCGCGCGAGTGGGTCCTGACCCTAGGTCATATTACGCGAATGCGTATCCCTGTTCCGGATTCCCATAGGCTTGGACTCACAGGATACGTATGTTGTTCTTATTTCGCCCGGCATTGTGGACGGTCGATTGCACGCGGTAAAACCGGAGGTGTGTTCCCTCAGCAGCCCACCAGGCACGCGAGTTAAACCGCTTTCTGCGAGGTTCGTATGAAGAACTCCTCTGCTCGAAGCTTCCTTGTCGTGATCTCCCTGGCCGCACTTTTCTTCTTTGGAGCGGCAGCTCCAACCGCGGCTCAGCAAGCCACCGCGCAGCTCACCGGCACGGTGAAGGATCCCAGTGGCGCCATCGTTGTCGGCGCCAAGGTCACCCTGAAGAACTCCGGCACCAACATCGCCCGCACGGTTGACACCAACAAAGAGGGCGACTACCTGTTCACCCTGATTCCCATCGGAACCTACGAATTGACGGTCGAGCAGCAGGGGTTCAGCAAGGCGGTGCAAAGGGGAATCAAACTGGAGATCAACCAGAACGCCCGCCTCGACATCACATTGCAACTGGGCACCGAAACGCAGACGGTGGAAGTCAGCAGCGCGGTGACCCAGGTGGACACGATCAGCGCCACCCTGGGCAAGGTGGAGACCACGCAGCGCATTCTCGACCTGCCGCTGGTGAACCGCGATACCCTGCAGCTGGGACTTCTGCAAGCGGGCGTGTTCGCGCCCGATCCGGACGACGGCTCCCTAAACCCGTTCTCGGTGAGCGGCCAGCGTTCCGAATCGCTGACCTTCCTGCTGGACGGCGCCGACAACAACGATTTCCTGGGTAACAACATCGTGGTCAGCCCCAATCCGGATGCGGTGGCCGAATTCAAAATTCTCACCAACAATTACAACGCCGAATACGGACGCACGTCGGGCGGCATCGTCAACCAGGTGATCAAGTCGGGGACCAACGCGTTTCACGGTACCGCATTCGAGTTCCTGCGCAATGATGTCCTGAACGCGCGCGACTACTTCCTGCCGGAGCGGACTTCGTTCAAGCGCAATGTCTTCGGCGGAACCATCGGTGGCCCGATCATCAAGGACAAGACGTTTTTCTTCGTGTCGTACCAGGGCACCCGGCGGCGGGAGGGGCAGGTGGCGCCGATCCTGACGGTACCGAGCCTGGCCCAGCGCACCGGGGACTTTAGGGAGGACTTCACTGGCGATATTGATCCGGTCACCGGGCTGGATACGGGACAACTTTACAATCCGATCGACGGCACCCCATATCCCAACAACCAAGTGCCGGTAAACCCGGTCATCGCGAACTACATTGACAAGTACATGCCCAAGCCCAACCTGCCCAACAATCAGTTTATTTCCGGGCCGGTCGCACGCATCCGTAGCGATCAGGCGATCGTGCGTGTGGATCACAACATTTCCAGCAGGGACACTCTTTCCGGAGTTTATCTGTTCAACGATGCACCAGATTTTTATCCCTTTCAGATCATCCACGGCGCCTCCACCGGAGGCGATGTGCCGGTGGGCTCCGGCTTCAGCGACAAGAATCGGTTCCAGACCGGATCGCTGACCTGGACCCACACCCTATCGCCCAACATGCTGAACGAGTTTCGCTTCGCAGCGAACCGGGCTGCCTACTTCCAGGCGATTCCGCAGGACACGACTTCACCCCAGGAGCTGGGCTTCACCAACGTCAATCCTGACGATCCGGCGGGCACCGCACCACCGCTCATGTTCGTCGATCCGCTGGGATTGAATCTTGGCCCTTCGCCACAAGGTCCCACCAAGCTGCACGATGTCACCTTCCAGTTCCAGGACACCTTGTCCCTTAATCATGGGAACCATAACCTGAAGTTTGGCGCCGACCTGCGCTGGGTCCGTAATAACTTCGCTTTCGATTTCTTTAACAACGGCAGCTACTTCTTTGGTGACTTTGGGAACTTCACGGGAAGCACCCTTGAGGACAACATATCTCCTGGCGATGTCCTTGCCGATTTTGTGGGTGGCTTCTATGACAACTACTTTCAGTTTTCCACCGCCCGGTATGGCATCCGAACTCACTCGCTGTATTTCTTCGCGCAGGATTCCTGGAAGGTGCTGCCGCGGCTGACCGTCGACTTGGGCATACGCTACGAGTACAACTCGCCGCAGATCGATCCGCATGACAACATTATTGGGTTCTTCCCCGGGAGGCAGTCGTCGGTCTTTTCGGAGGCGCCGCCGGACCTGCTGTATCCGGGCGACCCGGGCACGCCCAACCGGGCGCTGGTGGAGCCGGACCGCAACAATTTTGCGCCGCGGCTGGGATTCTCCTGGGACATTCTGGGAAATGCCAAGCTGGTCATGCGCGGTGGGTATGGCATTTTCTATGACCTCGAGGATGGCGCTCTGAACTTGCAGTTCGGCGGACAGCCGCCGTTTGGCGCCGTGTCCAACACCTTCCCGTTCTTCGAGGGGATCAGCGGAGACCCAGTGGCGGACCCCTACACGCCGTTTGGACTGGTCAATCCTTTCCCTTTTGCCTCGGCGGGGAAGGTGGGTACCTTCGCCGATCCCAAGATGCCGTTTGCATTCGTAGTCTCTCCACACTTCCGCACGCCCTACGCGCAGAATTTCAACTTCGGCTTCCAATATCAGGTCACCAAGGACACCATGGTGGAGGCGGTGTACGTGGGCAGCCTGAGCCGGAAGGCCGTGGCCAGCAACGAAGTCAATTTCCCGCTACTTAGTATCCTGCAGCAGCAACTCGCGGCAAATGGTGTCGACGGACTGAATCCCGAGTGCGCCCGACCGCTGGCCGCTTGCGACGACCCGCTGGATCCCTCCAGCTTCCCGCACGGGGCGCAGACCTTGATCACGAACCAGAGCAACGCCAACTCCTCGAGCCACGAGTTCCAGCTGACGGTCGACAAGCAAGTCAGCCACGGCCTGGCGCTGCGCGCCGCTTACACGATGGCTAAGACGATCGACGTTAGCTCCGGGTTCCGCGCCAGGTCTTCCACCTATACCGATCCCACCAATCCCGCGTTCGATCGCGGCCTGGCCGACTTCGATGCTACGCATCGCCTGGTCATCAGCGCGAACTGGGACATTCCGTGGGACAAGCCCTTCAAGGGCGGCAATGCGTTTCTCCGCAAGCTGACCGAGGGGTGGAGTGTCAATCCGATCATTACTTTCCAGTCGGGCAATCCGTTCACGCTGTTCCAGAACAACAATTCCAGTGAGCTGGACAACTTCCTGGACCGCCCCGACCAGCTCGGTCCCATCAAGGTATTCGGCGACCCTCGACCGATCAGGACTATCAGCGGTGGCAGTTGTGGAGGAGGGATCGGTCATTTCTACTTCGATCCAACTAACCTTGACTGCGTTGACGTTCCGCTCTTCAGCCACGGCAATATGGGGCGCAACGTGCTCCGCGGACCGGGGATCAACAACTGGGACATGTCATTCCTGAAGAAGACCAAGCTCACGGAAACCACCAGCCTGGAATTCCGCGGAGAGATGTTCAACGCCTTCAACCATGCACAATTCCTGAACCCCGATCTGCAGGGTTTCAGCCCCACCTTTGGGCAGATCACCACCGCCCGGCCGCCGCGGCTGGTGCAGTTTGCGTTGAAGTTTATTTTCTGATTGGACTTGAGCAATGCGGGGGGCGGGACTTCCGCCCCCGCTTTTCTTTTCTGCAGACATGCCAGAGGTTGAGCGCGCGCTACTTTGAAGGAGCGCTCAGCCGAGCCGCTGCGGCCCGTTCCCGCTGTGCGTCCGCTTCGTGTCCCAGTTGCGCATACGCATCGGCCAGAAATAAGTGCGCCTCGCGTGAATCCGGCTGGACCTGTGCCGCCTTTTCCAGATTCGCCAGAGCGTCTGCCGGCTTGCCCTGCAACGACAGGATGCGCCCGCGCAGCAGGTTGGCGCGGTAGTGGTCGGGATTGAGCCCGAGAGTAGTATCGAGTTCCGTCATCGCCTCGGGCACGCGGTCAATGCGGGCATAGACCGCCGCCAGCGAGAAGTGCGCGTCCGCCCACCTGGGAGCGCGCGCGACGGCGGCCTCAAACTGAGGCGCGGCGGCTTTCCAGTCTCCGGTTTCAAACAGCGCCAGCCCCAGCTCGTAGTGGCCCATGCCGTTATCGGGAAGCAGCTTCACCGCCTTCTCGAGTGGCGCCAGCGCCTTTTCGTAGTTCTTCAAGCGGGCCTGGGCCATGCCGTACTGCATGTTGGCAACCGGCATGTCGGGCGCGTCCGCCAGCACGCGGTCCAGCAGGGGAATCGCTTCCTGGTAGCGGGCGTCTTCTACATCAAACATGGCGTCGTGCAGCAGATTGGAGATTTCAATCTTGCCCTTGGGATCTGCCCCGGTCAGGTTCTTGTTGTCGCTTTCGGAAGAGGCCTCGGATGCGACGTATCCCAGCGCTTGCAGCTTCTGCAATTGCTCGGGGTCAGGCTTGGCCAGTTCGACCAGACTCTGGGCGGTCTTGCGGCGAAAATCCTGCAGTTGAGAGGCAAGCGTATCGGAAACCGCGGTCGCCTTGGAAGCTAGATTATGTTCTTCTGCCGGGTCCGAAATCTGGCTATAGAGTTCCCGCTCCGGCGCCTGGATGTAGAGATACTTCCCGGTGCGCAGCGCCCGCAGCGAACTCCAGCCAAACGCCCGGTGGGGATAGTCGGTTTCGGCATAGGCTGGACGGTCCTCGGGAACGCCGTTCTTCGAAGGCCTTAGCGTGTCCAGTAGCGACTCTCCCTGCATCTGCGCCGGCACTGGGACTCTCGCCTCGCTCAGGATGGTCGGAGCCACATCCACCAGGCTGACGCGCGTCTCCACTCGCTTGCCTGCAATACGGTTCAGCGGCAGCTTGATGAGCAACGGCACGTGCAGGGTCTCGTCGTATAGAAACACCCCGTGCGTGTTCTCGCCGTGCGCGCCCAGCGATTCGCCATGGTCCGCCATGACCGCAATCATGGTTTCATCGAAGATGCCATGCTTGCGCAGTTCGGCGAAGAGCCTGCCCAGCGCAGAGTCCACATAGGCGATCTCTCCATCGTAGGGCTGCGAGGCGTAGCGCTTCTTGAACGGCGGCGGAGGATCGTAAGGATCGTGCGCGTCGTAGACATGCACCCACAGAAAAAACGGGCCGTTGGGAAGCTGGCTGAGCCAGCCGAGGGCATGATCAACGACGTCTCCCGCGCGACGCTCCACAGTTTTATATCGGTCCGCGCCATGGCGGCGGAGGCGGAAGCCGGCATCGTACACGTCGAACCCGCGATCAAAGCCGGGCGCGGTGCCGTCGAGCGGGTCCAGGATCAGCGAACCCACGAATGCCCCGGTGTGATATCCATGCTGGTGGAGCAGATCAGGAAGAAAGGGAAGATTCTTGGCCAGCGGAACACCGAAATCGTTCACGTGATTGAACTGGGGATAGGTTCCGGTGAGGATGGTGGCGTGCGAGGCCGTGGTGATGGGTACATGCGAGTAGGCCCGGGAAAACACGATGCCTTGCTTCGCCACCGCGTCCAGATTCGGGGTCAGGCCGCGAGTGGAGCCCAGAAAGCCCATGCAGTCGGCGCGAGTGGTATCCAGGGTGATGAGGATGATGTTGGGGCGCTGTCGCGTGCGATGGCTGGGTGCGGCGCTGGCCGCGGCTGAAACGATGAAGAGGAAAAACGAAAGCCAATGCCAGGGGACCCGCATAGCAAAAGGGGAGTCTATCACGGGCAGACTCCCAGAATTCCTGCCGGCGTTGCCGTCAGAATGTGAGCTTTAGAGAAAAGTTCATATTGCGCGGACCACCCTGAGCAATGACCGGATTACCGGAGCCTACGTCGGGGGTCCTGGAGACGGTTCCAAAGCTGGCGCCGAGGGTGTTGTCCGGAAAGGAATAGAAATTCCCCCGGTTCAGAATGTTGTATACCTCCCAGCGGACTTCCAGGTTCACCTTTTCACTTATTTTCGTGTTCTTCATCAGGGTCATATCCCACTGGGCCAGACCCGGGCCAATTAACTGGTTACGTCGAGAATTGCCCACAGTTCCGTCACAGGGAACGAAGAACGGCGACAGCGGCTGCCCTCCGAAAAAGTGTCCGGGATTGTCTGGATCATCAGCCCCTTGTCGTCCGCAGGGATCCAACTGGTCATAGGCGGTGAAGTTCTCAACCACGTACTGACTGGGATTGCGGGTGTGGTACCGCACCGGCGTACCGTCCCAAGCTGCCCGGATAGAACTCCCCGACAGGTCTTGCCCTGATGGATCAGGGCCGCTCCCCAGCAGGATACTGAACGGATGTCCGCTGATCGCGGTGAAGATGGTGCTGAGTTGCCAGCCCTTGCCCCAACGTTCACCCAAATGGGGAATAGCCGGGAGCGAATAAACCCCGCTCACATTGAAGTTCAAGCGCACATCGTGGTCACAGAGGCCACGACTATCCTGGATGTTCAGCGGATTCTGCAGCTGCGGATAATCTCCAATCCCTCCGCGGTTGAATGAGCTCTCGTCAAAGCACTTGCTCCACGTGAGGTTGTATTCGGTGTCGAGCCCGTGCCACCCGCGCTGGTTATAGGACACCTGCAAACTGTCGTACTGCGAGTCGCCCAAGTTGGTGGTTTGGACGATGTGTCGCAGGTCCGGGAACCGGGTTTCAAAGGGACGCGGGCCACCACCCAGGGGACTGGCATTCAAGTCACGGTTTACGGTCAAGTTCTGCCCGCGCTGCCCGGAGTATCCGACAGTAAGAACGTTGTTACGGGCGATTTCTTGCTGCACACTCAAGCTAAATTCGTGTGCCCGAGGTGTCTTGAAATTCTTTACGATGGAGTACGCGTCAAAGGGAGGCTCCCCCGAGGGGCTGGGACCGAACACCGGGCCCTGACTGAAGCAGATGTAATCCCCTACCGCGTTCACCGGGTCGAAACAACCACTCCCCAGAATATTGTCGGTTTGATCAGGAGGCAGGCCGGAACCTCCACCGCCGTTCCCGACATCTCCGGTAATTGAAACCGAAAACAACCCGAGATTGGGCTGGGTAAAGGCACCCGCGCTTGCTCCCGCCAAAGAATACGGGGACGCGAGCACAGCAAAATTGGGGGCGTCGTAGGCCAGCGAGTAGCCCGCACGTAAGGCGGTTTTGCCGTTCCCAAATATGTCCCAAGCCAGTCCGGCGCGCGGGCCAAAGTCCTTGTAGTCCACATCGTAGAGCCGATCGATGCCTTTTCCGACCTGCACCAGGCCGCGATCGGTAAAGAAATTTGCGGCGATGTTGTCTCGGTCGCGGATGTTTCCAAAGATGTCATAACGCAAGCCGAACGTCAGGGTTAAGCGCGGCTTGATCTTCCAGTCGTCTTGCAGATAGAAGCCCACAGAGTTTTCCACCAAGTATCGATGGGTGTCGCCGAAGGCACGGTTGGCGTTGTCAGCCTTGCCCAAGAGCAACTGTTCAATGGAATCCTGGACCGGATCCGCTGAAATCGGCGCGTAATAGGTGAAATATCCCAGCAGCAACCCAGTGCGGGCGTTGTTGCGAAGACTATTGGTATAAGCTCGCTGGAAGTTGCCGCCCAGCTTTATGGTGTGGTTTCCCTTCACCCAGGAGAAGTGCTCCGACCAATCCCAGGTCTGGTCAGGGCGGGTGGTGATCGGATACGCCTGTACGCCTCCGATATAACCGCCGTACCCGAGCGGCAAGAGATATACATACGGCACGCCGAAGTCGGCCGGACTGAGCGGCCCGGTGTCCAAGCCCAAGCTGTTCGGGTCAATCGATTTGCCGATCGATTTCGGGTCAATCTTGTTATTGATTCCCAGGAGTTGGGCAAAGCGCGTGAAGCCCAACCGGCTTTCCAGAATCTTGTTGTTTCCGAAATTCGAAGTCAGACTTACGCCTGCCAACTGGGCACGGGAAGGAGCCACCGAATTGAACAAATCGGGCGGTACTCCCGGGCCGGGAGGCAGGCCGGAAAATGGTGGGGCGCTTTGCAGGCTGTCCCCGAAAATATAACGCACCGCTAGAGAGTTCTTGTCGTTCAGCTTGTAATCAAACTTGACCCCGAAGCTGTTCATGCTGGCCGTGGTCGGGCTCTTGAGGGTGGTCACGCCGTCTTCAACACCGTCGTTATCCGTAGGAAAGTAGTTAAGTAAGGCCCGGCCCACGGGGTCCACCTGGAGTCCTTTTTCGGTGATATCATCCAGCGCACCCTGGATCTCGCTCGGCGTGGGGACAAACCGGCTGCTGACTGAGTCCGATTTGTACCGCTGGCCTTCGTAGTACAGAAAAAAGAAGGCCTTGTCCCGGATGATCGGCCCGCCGATCGTGCCATTAAACTGGTTGTTGTGGATGGACGTCTTCTGTCCATGGGCAAAGTAATTGGCGGCGTCCCCAAAACCGTTGTGGTTGACCCAAGTCACGGAGCCATGCCAAGTGTTGGTTCCGCTCTTCATGTTCAGCAGAATCGGCGCACCCGCCTTGACGCCAAACTCGGACGAAGGCGTTTCCTGAATGCTTAGTTCCTGGATGGCCTCGGGAGGAAATAACACCGCAGGGATGCCCACGATGCCGGTTTCTCCAACTGCAGAATCGCCATAATACCGGTCGTTGTTGTAAAGGCCGTCGATGAAGTAATTGTTCGATTCCACCTTGCTGCCATTGATGCTGACGGCCTGGAAACCACCACCCGGCGTACGCTGCACCCCGGGTGTAATCGCCAGCAGCGAGTTGAAATCGCGCCCGTTTAGGGGCACATTCTCGATCTTCACGCTGTCCACGTAGTTGTTGTTGTTGGGGGACAAGTCCACCAGGGGCGCCGTGCCTTCGACCTCAACCGTTTCTGTCCGCGCCCCCAATTGCAGCTTAAAGTCGGCGTGGGCTACCCCTCCAGCCAGAACATCCACCTTCTGCACAAAGGTCTTGAAGCCCGGCGCCGCCACCGTGACGTTGTAGCTTCCAATCGGAAGCTCTGGGATGCGGTAACTGCCCGTGGCGCTGGTTACCCCGGTGCGCGTCAGGCCAGTGCCGGTGTTTTGCGCGGTCACGGTGATGTTGGGCATGACTGCGCCGGTACTGTCGGTCACATCGCCGGCAATATCTCCGGTGATTCTCTGGGCGAAGAGTGGAAGGCTGGTGAGAAATCCTGCCAGCACCAGAACAAGAGCGCAGCGCACAAACCAATTCCTTAGCATGGTTCCCCCTAACGGCAGCCTTGTGACTCAGACATGAAATTAGTGGAGAAGTTTATTGGGGTTCGGCGGCAAGTCAAGAAAAAACTCGGCGTTGGAAGCATGACTGCAGGTCACTCCGCCACTGACACGGACTCACAGCGCGGAGGAACTGAAAGTGTTGCGGGGAGCGTCGGAGTTCTGAGCTTAGCCCAGCGGCGAATCACTCATGCGAAAACGCGTGCGCACGTGCTCGGAAATCAGTTCGATGGCGGCACGGTTGGCGACGGGATCGGACTTGGTCAGGTACTTGATCGCCTCGACCAGCAGACGCTGTCCGTCCACATAGCGCGGGTCGGAGGTGCGCTCGCGCCGCTTACGCAAATTGGGAGGAACCGTTATCGTGAAGACCTTGGCCATGAAACCTACAATGCTGGGGTGGTTGGAAGTTTCCCCTGTTCGTGAGCCGTCGCCTTTGCAGTATAACAACCCGTTCCGGCTTTTTCAGCTTTTATGTTGGAAGCGATTAGCGCGTTTGATTACTCTCCCTGCGGCGAAACAAATTTGGTTTTTCCGGTGGTTTTCAGCTTGAATACGGTGTCGGAAATCTTCTGATTCAGTGCGATATCCGAATACTTGGCGAGGCGGTAGTCGCCCGAGGGATCAAAGAACTGCTGCTGAATGGAGACCCCGCGGGCCGGGTCAATCCACAATGTGATGTGCTGAAACGTGTTACGGACCTTCTGCGATTTGGGCACCAGGTCCAGTTTGGCGGTCTCGACGTCGCCCAGCTTTTCCGTGCCCAGGTATTTCACGTCAAATGACTTGAGCATGTCGTGCCCGCCGCCGCCGAAGCCCAGCACCAGAAAGCTCTCGAAGTCGGCCCGGTTCTTGCCGGTGTCGTACGAGGTGACCTGGTCAATCTTGGGCTGATAGACCTCGACCTTGCTGTCAGCGTACAGGACATATTTCTTGTCGGGTTCGGTGATGTCGGCGGCCATCTGGGTTTCGTGGCCGACGCGGCGAAAATAGACCTTGCCCGTCTGCAGGTCGTGTTCGTCCACCACCTTCTGGTATTGATCGGACACAAAGCTGGCTTCAGTCGTGCGGAAGTTGGCCGCTGTCCTGTCCATCTGATCGAGGACCGACTCCAGCCCGGCAGAGTTCGTTTGCGCCGCGGCTAGCTGGAGGAACAGACACAAGGCCAAAGCCGCGAAGAACGGCGAAGATGATCGTTGCATGTTTCGCTCGGTACTCGGTACTCGCAACTGGCAACTACTCGCGCTGCACCCAAACCTGATAGGTGAGCACGTGCCCGGCGTGGTCCTTCACCGGTTCCACCTTGGTGATGCTGACCTCTCCCGAGATCGGCTCGATGATGCGCAGCAGTTCGGCGCGCACCCCCTCGTCGTCCCGGCTGGAAATCGCCGAGGCCTCCACCTTGTAGATGAAACCTCCCTCGCCGTCGGGCATGACCACTACTTCGGTTCGATGCGGATTGTGCTCGACCGGTTTGTCTTTGAAGTTGATCCAGTAGGGCGAAAGAAAGACAAACAGCAGGATCAAGGTGACCATCACGTCATACTGGATGGTGCCGCGCTCGTACGACCAGAGGATGTAGTCGCGAATTGTGCGCCAGATGGCGTTCATTGGCACCGGGGAGGCGCCTGATGCATGCGTGGCCTCTGCCCTCTCCAAGTCTAGTTTCTGCCTCCTGTCTTGGCAAACGTTGCGGCAGCCATATCAGAACTTCTTGGGGGTGATGCGATCCGTCCCCATGTAGGGGAGCAGCGCCTCGGGGATCAAGACCGAGCCATCCGCCTGCTGGTAGTTCTCCACGATCGCCACCCAGGTGCGTCCGATGGCCAGGCCGCTGCCGTTCAGGGTGTGCACAAACTCAGTCTTGTTCTTGCCCTCCGGACGGTAGCGGATATTCGCCCGCCGCGCCTGGAACGATTCGAAATTCGAGCAGGAGGAAATCTCCCGGAATAGCTGTTGCCCGGGTAGCCACACCTCCAGGTCGTACGTCTTGGCGGAAGAGAAGCCGATGTCGGCGGTACAGAGCGCCACCACGCGGTAATGCAGGCCCAGCCTTTGCAGAACCTCCTCGGCATCGTGGGTGAGCTTCTCCAGTTGGTCGTAGGACTGCTCGGGGCGCACAAACTTGACCAGTTCGACCTTCTGAAACTGGTGTTGCCGGATGATGCCGCGCACGTCTTTTCCGTACGATCCGGCCTCGCTGCGGAAGCATGCGGTGTAGGCGGTGAGCGACACCGGCAGGCGGGCAGCGTCGAGCACTTCGTCGCGATACAGATTGGTGACCGGGACCTCCGCCGTCGGAATCAGCCAGAGATCCTTCTCGCCATGCGGCACACGAAACGAATCGGCGGCAAACTTGGGAAGCTGCCCGGTGCCATACATGGAGTCGGAATTCACCATGTAAGGCGGAAGGACTTCGGTGTAGCCGTGCTCGCGGGTGTGCAGGTCGAGCATGAAGTTGGCCAGCGCGCGCTCCAGGCGCGCGCCCAGGTCCCAGTACACGGCAAACCGGGCGCCGGAGAGTTTGGCGGCGCGCTCCAGGTCGAGCACGCCCAACTGTTCGCCCAGCTCCCAGTGGGGTTTGGGCGTGAAGTCGAACTGGGGCGGCGCGCCCCAGCGGCGCACCTCGACGTTGTCGTCGGCACTTTTGCCGACGGGAACACTGTCGTGTGGGACGTTGGGAATGCCGGCCAGTATCTCCTGGAGGCGGGCTTCCAGTTCCGCTGCGGCTTTCTCCCGCTGCGGGATCTGCTCCCGCAGTTCCTTGGTTTCGGCGATCTGGGCGCTCGCGTCCTGCCCGCTTTTCTTGAGCTTGGCGATCTCCTCAGAGGCCCGGTTGCGGCCGGCCTTCATGGTCTCCGCGTCGGTGATGGCCTGCCGGCGGCGGGTATCCACTTCGCGGAAGTCCTTGAGGACCTCAGCCGGAACCATCCCGCGCTGGCGCAGCTTTTCCTCGACCACAGACAGGTTGTCACGGACAAAACCGAGATCAAGCATGGAAACAATTAATGTACCGAAAACCAGGGGTGATTGCACTTCCGCAAGCGCACCCCAAGCGGATCAGTCTAACTTGCTTGCATCCCCGGGAAGGTTTTGGTACTCGAATCACCTATGCTCAGGCGAACCCGCCTATGGTTAGCTCTCCTGCTGGCTGCCGCCTGGCCGGTTGCGGCCCAGACCCCCCAGACCCCGCCCGCAGAAGGGCGGAAAACCAGCAGGCCCTACACCGGTGATCTCTCCATCTTCGACTCGCCCGGCAGAGCCGAAAGGCTTCAGATCAACCGGGTCATGGACATTTTGGGCATCACCCGGGGTAAGATTGTCGCCGACATTGGGGCCGGGTCAGGATGGTTTACCGTGCTAGCCGCGGAGCGGGTGGGCAATACCGGTACCGTCTATGCGGTGGACATCAACCCCGCGGCGATTCGCTATATTGAGCGTCGAATCAAGACAGAAGACTTTCGTAATGTGAAGACCATCCTGAGTAAGAGCGATAATCCACTTTTGCCCAAGGATGCTGTCGATTCCGTGCTACTGTTGAAAACCTATCACGAGGTGGAGAAGCCCGTCGCCTTGTTGCGGAATCTCCGGGCATCGCTCAAGCCCGGGGCCCGAATTGGAGTGATTGACCGCAACGGCAATGGGGAGGATCATGGCGTAGGCCAGGATGTGGTGATCCGGGAGGCGGCGGAAGCGGGGTACCGCCTGGCAGAGCAATACGACTTTGTGAAGGGCGATGGCATGGATTATTTTCTGGTATTCACCGTGAAAGAGTAATGATCCGTATGTTCATGCCCCATCCCAATCTCAGCGATGAAGTGAACCGCAACATCGTGCAGTCGGAGATCGAAGGCGGGGTGTGCCTGGATGACTGCTCGCCTACTACCGTGTTGCAAATCCAGACCCAGCACCATTGCTATACCGCGGTGCTCCTGGGCGGCAGCCAGGCGTTGCTGTCCGGGCATCCGGAATTCTGCCCCCAGCCGGTGCTGGTCACCATCCATGGCTCGACCTGGGGAGGTTCCATGCTGAAGCAACGCTTTGTGGGCCGAGGCATGCGCCTGGAATTTCATCATTCCGACTACCGGGCACCGATCGTCACCTCGTCGATTCGCGAAATCCACGAGTGCACACGATCGAGCAATGAGTCGGTGTCGCGACCTGCCCCTAAGTACGCTTGACGAAGCGCAACGAAGCGGAATTCATACAGTAGCGCAGCCCTGTGGGCGGCGGACCGTCGTCGAACACATGGCCCAGATGCGCGTCGCACAGGGTGCAGGAAACCGCGTCGCGAAGCATGCCGAAGCTCGTGTCTTTTTCCATGCGGACGTTTTCTTTTGCAATCGGCGCCCAGAAGCTGGGCCAACCCGTGCCCGAGTCGAACTTGGTCTCCGAGCTGAACAGGGCATTGTCGCAGCAGATGCAGCGGTAGAGACCCTTCTCGTGCAGGTTCCAGTACTTCCCGGAGTAGGCAAGTTCCGTGTCGGCGCGGCGGGTGATGTCAAACGCATTGGCAGACAGCTGCTTGCGCCATTCATCCTCCGTTTTCACCACCTTGGGAACATGCGCGGTGCGCAACCGCTTGCCATCGTCGGAGAACTGCACGATGGTGACCTCCTGCAGGTTTGTGCTGGAGCTGCTTGCCTCTACAAAGCGTGGCTTGCGCCGTGCCCACAGAACTAAGCCGCTGAGCGCCGAAGCCGAGGTGACGAGGAAGACGCGGCGCGTCCAATTCACCGGAGCCGTATTCTGATCCAGATTCGAGTCGGACATCGTTCCTCGCTGCTACTGCTTGGCCGCGTTGGTCTTGGCGGACGGCGGCGCGACGGCCGCAGCCCAGGTTCTGGTGTACAGGTCGGGCACAAGGTTTCTGAGGTTATCGAGCTTGGGTGCGTCGTTAAAGGAGATGTAGGGATCGTTGGGATGGCGCTTTGCGTAATTCTGGTGATGCTCCTCAGCCGCATAAAAGGCCTTCAGCGGAACTACCTGGGTTACGATCGGCTGCCGGTACACTTTCGCGGCGTTGAGTTGCGCGATGTAGGCCTCGGCAATTTTCTTCTGCTCCTCGCTATTGTAGAAAATCACCGACCGGTACTGCGTTCCCTCGTCCGGCCCTTGCCGATTCAGTTCCGTGGGATCGTGCGCCACGTAGAAAAATACCCGCAGCAACTGGCCATAGGTGACCTGCGACGGATCGTAGGTAATCTTCACCGACTCCGCGTGCCCGGTGTTGCCGTCGCTGACCTGATCATAGTGGGCAGTGGCGGCCTCGCCCCCTGAGTATCCCGAGGTTGCGCTGATGACCCCTTTCACATGCTGGAAGACCGCCTGCACCCCCCAAAAACAGCCGCCCGCAATTACAGCGGTCTGCTCGCCTTTGCCGTTGGCCATCGAAGCGTCTACCGCGGGACTCGGAAACGCAGCATTGCCTGCTTGGCAAGCGGCGGAGGCAGCCAGGAACATAGAGAGAACTAAGGACGCGCGGAAATTGGATCGGAACATAGCCATCCCCCAATGACGGACATAATAGTACGCGCGTGCTCAGGTTTTGGATTGTGGAGAACAGTGCTCGTCAAGATCATGAATTGGCCTGAGTTGGGCCCTCTTCCCGGCGACGCATTCCTTAGCGCCGGGGTCAGCGGGACCAGGGAGGAAAGTGGCATCAGGCGTCGGGCAGATCGGCGAGAGGCTCCGACCAACCCGGGTCGCGGAGATACTCATCGAAGAAGCGAATCAACATAGGGGTTTGCGGCCCTACGCCGGCAAACAACAACACCGGAGTGTCAGGCTGGAGGCGCTTTATCTCCCGGCGCACGGAGACGCCATCAGCATCCGGCAAGTCGTACTCCAGCAAGACCCCATCCACCGCTTGCGATAGCAACAGCGTGATGGCCTGCTGCCCACTCTCGGCAGAGATGACGTCGTAACCGGCCCGCTCGAGCAGGTTCTGTAACACCTGGCGCGGTCCCCGGCGGTTCTCAACACACAAGACTCTGAGGGAATCCATCTTCTTCCTCCACAATTTGACGCGGCCGGACGCCCGACCAGGGCGGCCAGGCGCCGGCCGGAAGCAGGCGGGGCTTGGCCTCAGCCCTGGTTCGTTTGCCGGCAGTTCGCCGCTTCGGAGAGCCGGCTGCTGACCGGATAGAGCAGTTCGTGCCCGGTGGTGTCACCCGGGTAGAACCAGTCCTTGAGCCGCTCGGGATCATTGGCGAACGTCTTTGACAGATCGAGTTCGCTTCGGGAGATTTTGTGGCTACGATCGATTGGAATAGTCTCGAAGTAGCCGTAAAACCGGGTTCCGCGGGCATTCCACAAACCGGCGACGGGGCTGCCGCTGGCGCTGAGTTTGATCTCGTACCTGCCCGCTGCCAACACTCTGCCCGGCACTTCGATGGGGCCGTTGGTGGTGAACTTTACTGCCTGGTTATCCTCGTCTGCTCTGGCGCGCGGCACAAGTAATGCGCCGAGCAACAAGCAGGCAAACATCACTGCCCATACCTTGTGATTCATGATGACGACTCCCTTCAATGCGTCCGCCTGGAACGGACCATCTCTGTGCTGGAAGCAGGACTGGTTTGGTGTGCCGACTGCTGCCAGCGTCGCAGTTTCGGGAGATCCGGCCCACGCGGAGCGTGGAGGTGGTTCTCCCGCTGCTGTGCGGCGGCGGACTAGGTCAGAGGCGGAGCGCGCTCATGATCGGTAGGTTCTTGCAGTCTCGCCGGGCCGGAACTCTGTGCCACAAACACAAAGGTGCCGACCACAGCCGGGGCGGCGAGAAGCAACACGCCGGTTCGGAGGAGGGCGTCGGGCACATCCGGCGAAGTGGTGGTGGCGAGGAGTACGTTGGGGCCAGCGTTGGCTACCAGATGGTGGGATTGCGCGACTCGAAGCCCCGTCGTCTCGGTCTCGAAGGCGAACAACGTCAGCACGCAGGCGATGCTCACGACCTGGGCCAGCGTTCTTCGCATGGAACTTCCGCTCGCTTGGTTGGATGAGAGGGCCGGTGCCGGGGTTGCTAGCGCGGCTCACCGCTCCGGGAGCGGGCGCGACCGACGGTTGCGCTGGCATTGCCGGTTTCAGTAGGCTAATGCTTCGCCGTCATCGGGTTTGGCAGAGGAGGGCTTCATGAAGGGGAGTGCGAAGGTTATCAAAGAACTCAACGCGGCGCTGAGCTCGGAGCTGAGCGCCATCGTGCAGTACATGGTGCAGTCGGAGATGCACAACAACTGGGGTTATGAAGGGCTGGGTGCCGTGACCAAGAAGCGGGCGATTGAGGAGATGCGCCACGCCGAAGGCCTGATCGAGCGCATCATCTTTCTGGATGCCACACCAGAGGTGGAAGTGGGGCTCAAGCCGCGGATCGGCAAAGATGTAAGAGCGCACCTCGAAACCGACCTGGCAGACGAACTGGACGCGATCAAGCAGTACAACGCCGCCGTGGCACTGTGCGTGAAGGAGGGCGACAACGGCACCCGCGAACTGTTTGAGGGAATGATTGAGGACGAAGAGAGGCACTCGCTTTATCTGGAGAGCCAGTTGCAGGCCATTCGCGACACCGGCATCGAAAACTATCTGGCCACCCAGATGGAGGCAAAAGGGGAAGGCAAATAGGGTACCGGAGGGCGGGGGACCCATCGACACAGACTGCCTGGGTGGTGCGGAACGGTATCCCAGAGCAAGCGCGCGGTGGTGCGTTGATTCTAGTGCGCGGCGGGCAACAGATATGGAACTTGATCTGCGTCCGGAAGCTGCGCTTCGGCCCAGAGGCGAGCGGGCTGCAGGACGCCTTTGGTAGTTACTCGGCTGACCTTGGCGATCTCACGGGCAATTTTGAGCACTTCCTCGCGGGTGCAGGGGAGATCGTCGCTACACATCACGGAACTGAGCGACAAGGCAAGGTGAAGCGCGTCTTCCTGGCGGTCGAAATAGAGCACCACCTCACTGGGCACGGCAGGAGGCAGCGCGATTTCGACATCTGACCGCGGTCTCGGATCCAATGCCAGCGGTTCTTCCCTCGACACTATTCTGCCCAGGAGGCGCTGCAGATCGGCGTCCAGCATGTGGCGGTCGTGGTCTGGCAGTTCGGTAAAGCGGAAGGGTTGGAGGCACCCCTGTGTGGCCCACATGGGGAAGATGGTTTGAGCCCGAGCGCGCACCGTGGTGGAGCCGAGGTGGAACATGATCTCGATCGCGACCTGCTCCTCCAAAGGTTCCGGCAGGTGCAAGAGTCCGCCGGTGATGGACAGCTGATGCAAGCGGGCTTGCACCTGACGGCAATTCTCCAGCCGGAGCAAGGCCAGCACTGAGCCGGCCAGCTTAACCCGCGGGGCGCGGGGTCGGGAATACAGTTGGGGGGAAAGGGCCATCTCGAATACGACTATGCCACGCGGTAACCTGCGGCCGAAAATTACCAAGGAACCGGTAACTGGAGTCCGGAAGGCGGTGTCCCCGGTCGAGATTGATAATGGCCGATGGGACATGTCCGAGTGAGGCATAGGTAGTGGCACATTGATGCCGGTCCGCTAAATGCCATAATCTTCTGGCCGTTGCAATGTGGGAAAGATATGGGCAACCGCACACCCATCTGCATGGCCCTTGCCGGCAGTTGCGCACTGGCGGCTGCCGTGTATGCCCTTTTCGGATGGAATGTAGCAGGAGCCCATGCGGCCGCGCGTTACACGGCGCGCTTTTCCCTGATCTGGTTCACGGTAGGATTTGCCGCGCCCGGGCTGAGACGCATCGTGCGCAGCTTACCTGACGAAACCAGACTGGTCCAATCCTTCTTCGCTGCCCACCTGGTGCACTTCGCCACCGTCGGCTTGCTGCTCGCGATGTTCGAGCGCGGGCGTGTGGTGCAGAACCCGATTGCGGTGGGCGCAACCGTGCTCATCGGTGCGAGCGCAGTGATCGCTACCGGCCTTACGGCCATGCCACGAGCTTCCCGCCTCTACGTCGGCATCCACGGCGTCGCGCTCTACACCGTGTTCCTCATCTTCTTCATTGCTTACGCAAGGCACCCGATCAAGCCGATGAGGCTGCTGGCGGTGGCTCTGGGAATTGCCTTGCTGCTCCGCCTGACCAGCCACCTGACCCTGTATTCCGCCCGGGCCGGGACTGCCTCCTAGGCGGGCTTTGAAGGTGCGTCGCAGTACAATGTTGCACATGACCGACGATCTGCTCCGCTACCGTTCCCAGTTCCCCATCCTCGAGCGAACTACGTATCTGATCAGCAACTCGCTGGGCGCGATGCCCCGCGGCGTGTACGACGCCTTGAAGGGCTACGCCGATACGTGGGCGACGCGCGGCATACGGGCTTGGGAGGAGCGCTGGTGGATGCTGGCCGTCGAGGTCGGTGATCAGATTGGCGCGCTGATGAAGGCGCCTCAAGGTTCGGTCTCCACCCACCAGAATGTGACCACCTGCCAGCAGGTGGTGGCGTCGTGCTTCGATCTCTCCGGCAAGCGCAACAAAGTCGTGTACAGCGACATGAATTTCCCGTCCGTCATGTATTTCTGGCAGGCGCAGCAAGCCAACGGGGCGCGCGTCCACATGGTGAAGACCGAGGATGGGATCACTGTGCCCACCGAGCGGTTGCTCGACGCAATTGACGAGCAGACGCTGCTGGTGCCCATCTCACACGTGATTTTCCGCAGCGCCTACATCAACGACGCCAAAGCGATCATCGAGAAGGCCCACAAGGTTGGGGCGCACGTGGTGCTGGACACGTTTCAGTCCTTGGGCACGGTGCCGGTGGACGTGACCGCACTGAACACGGATTTCGCCTGCGGCGGAGTGCTGAAGTGGCTGTGCGGCGGGCCGGGCGTGGCCTACTTGTATGTGCGTCCCGACCTGGGGAAGAAGCTGCAACCCAAGTTTACCGGCTGGTTTGCACACCAGAATCCATTCGGATTCGAAGTGGGCCCGATCCGTTACACCGATCCCCCGTTCCGCTTCATGAACGGCACCTCGCATATCCCGGCGCTGGAGGCGGCCGGGCCCGGCCTCAAGATCATCACTGAAGTTGGCGTAGAAAGAATTCGCGAGAAGTCGAAGCGGCAGACCACGAAGCTGATTGCCCTAGCGGAGAAGCACGGCTGGCGCGTCAATACGCCCCGCGACCCGGAGAAACGTGGAGGCACTGTCTCGATTGACATGCCCGATGCGCCGGAGGTCTGCCGTGAGCTTCTCGCCCGCGACATCCTTGTGGACTATCGCCCCAAGGCCGGGGTCCGCATGTCGCCGCATTTCTACAACACGGACGAAGAGTTGGAGACGGCCATCACGGCAGTGGAAGAAATCCTGAAGGAGCGCGCCGTCGCAACGCGCTAGGTACTCGTCCAGACGGCAGAAAAAGGGGCGTCATCCTGAGCCGCCGTCAAGGTGGCGAAGGATCTTGCGTGTACCATCACTCAGCTCGCCTTGAGCACTGTGCCGCTGCACGCACGATCCCTCCCCCAGCTGAAAAACGCCGGGGTTCGGGATGACGCCGCGCGTTGGTTCATGCCAATCCTACAGATTGGCGTCATCCTGAGCGAGGCGAAGGATCCTGCGTGAAGAGGCAAACCCTATCCCGCGACGCGCCCTATCCGGGCGAGCCTGCGTTACCGAAGTAAGCCGAACCCGCACTTTTCCGCTGCAAACCGCCCTTCCTCTCGTCTACCCTCGCTGCGACGCCTCTTGTTTGCGTTTTGGCAGGGGTGTGGACCGACATGATCCTGTGCCTGGCAATCCTGCGATCGAGCAGCAGCGACTTGCCGATCTATTCCACGATCGGCGCCGCCGCCGGCGTGTATCTCTTCTACCGTGGTTTCCGCCTGTTGCAGCGCAAGCGCCTGATCATGGACACGCCATCGTCGAAGATTCGTAGCGCGTCCATGGGCCTGGTCGAACTCAATGGCCTGGCGACCGGCCCTCACACCATGACGGCGCCCATCACCCAGGTGCCCTGCTACTACTCCCGCAGCATGGCATGGCAGTGGCAGCAGCGGGGCAAGAGCAGCGAGTGGGTGAAGGTGGCGGATGAGAGCCTGCACCTGCCGTTCTATCTGGATGACAACACCGGGCGCGTGCTGGTCGATCCGCAGGGCGCGGAGATGGAGATCCATCGCGACTTCCACCAGGAGTATGGCACCTCTCTTTTCTCCACCACTTCCGACGTGCCGCAGAATATTTTCAACTTCCTGGCGCGCCACGGCGTCTCCACCGACAAGAAGCTCAAGATCGAGGAGTACTGCATCAAGCCCAAGAACGCGCTGTTCATCCTAGGCACGCTGGCGGAGAACCCTGGCCTGGAGGTGAGCGCCACGCCAGTGCGCACGGAATCCAGCCATCAACTCAAATTCAGTCTCAATGTGCCGAACTTCATGGCCGGCACACTGGCGAAGGGCCTAGAGTCCACACCTGGCATTACAGTCAACCGGACCGTCGTTGTCAGAAGTGTGAAGAACGGCGTGTCGCAGGAAGTCACCCGGTTCACGAACAACGCCAAGCCGGGAAGTACTGACGATCTCGCCGAGCAAGCCAAAATTGCCGAAGCCCTGACCAAAGCCGGAATCACCAGCCCCGCTGCCTGGGCGGCAGCAGGAATTACTGGTCCCATTCCGGCTGCTACTGTCTCGAGCCTCGGCACTGTCCCGGCGCAGATTTCGACGGGCGCCGGAGCAGCCGCCGCAGCCGCCCCGGCGCAAGAGGGCTTCGACCTGCACCCGTCAGTCGTCCTGATGAAGGGCACGCACAATCCCGCGTTCTTTATCTCGTGGAAAAGCCAGAAAGAGGTCGTGCAATCGCTGGGCTGGAAGTCTTTCGCCATGATCTGGGGTGGGCCTGCGCTCACCCTGCTGTGTGTCTACATTCTGGCCGCGCACTTTGGCTGGATGTAACGGAGAACTTGCATGAACACTGTTATCCTGCTGGCGTTCGGGTTCGCCATCGCCGGCGCGCTGTGGTACTTCGTCACCATCTACAACAGCATCATCGCGCTCAAGAATGACATCGACAAAGCCTGGGCCAACATTGACATCATGCTCAAGCAGCGGCACGACGAACTTCCCAAGCTGCTGGACGTGTGCAAGGGCTACATGGATTATGAGCGGGACACGCTGCAGAAGGTCACGCAGGCACGCAGCCAGTATCAGCAGGCGGTGACGATCGACCAGAAGGCGCAGGCGGACCAGAGCATGACGTCGGCGCTGCGCGGTTTTTTCGCCGTGGCCGAGAACTATCCCGACCTCAAAGCCAACAACAACTTCATGCAGCTGCAGAAGCGCATCACCGAACTGGAGAGCCAGATCGCCGACCGCCGCGAGTTCTACAACGACTCGGTCAACAGCTTCAACATCCGCATTCAGCAGATGCCGGACACGTTCGTCGCCAGCTTCATGAACGTGCAGCCACGGCCTATGTTCAAGGTGGAGGAGGCGGACAAGGCGGATGTGAAGATGGCGTTTGGAGCAAAAGCCTAGTGACCAGTTGCGGGTCGCGAGTTGCAGAGCAAGACCGAGCCCTGGGACCTTGACTCTACAACTTGAAACTCGCAAGTCCTGATGCACCAAGCTTGTCACCGCAGGGCACGCCCGGGCCTCCCGAGCCATGCACTCCGTCCAGTAGAATGGCACCGTGAGCGACGCCGTCCGCATCGGAATCCTGGGCGACTTCAACGACGAATTCCGCTCTCATCACGCCACTAACGACGCGCTGAAACACGCCGCCGCCAAGGTCAAGCTCGCGGTCGAGTCGCAGTGGCTGCCGACGCCTTCGCTTGCAGAACCCCAGGCACAAAAACTGCTGGAGAGCTTCGACGGCCTGTGGGCCGCGCCGGGAAGTCCTTACCAGAGCATGGACGGCATGTTGAAGGGAATTGAGTTCGCACGCCGTCGTGACTGGCCCTTTCTGGCCACCTGCGGCGGCTTCCAGTACGCGCTGATCGAGTGCGCAAGAAACGTGTTGGGAATCAAGGACGCCGATACCGCCGAGAACGATTCTGGGTCGAAGAACATCGTCATCTACCCGGTGGAGTGTGCCGTGCCTCACCGCAAGAAAGGCGCCCCCAAGCTGTCAGGCCCGGTTCCCGATATCCGCCTCCGTCCGGGCTCCTACCTGCAGAGCTTTTACGGAAAAGACAGCGCCACCGAAGAATTTTTCTGCAATTTCGAGGTCAATCCCGACTACGAATGGGCAGCCATGGAAGCGGGCTTCCCGGTCGTGGCCCGCGGGGCACAAGGCGAAATCCGCGCCATCGAGTCCCCGACGCACCGTTTCTTCATTGCGACCCTCTTTCAGCCGCAGCTTTCCTCCAAGCCGGGCAAGCCGCATCCTCTGGTAGTCGCCTTTGTGCAGGCAGCCGCCGACTGGGGGAAGAAAAAGCTAGACGACAGCGTGCTGGAATAACTCCCGGCGAACGGGGACGCTACTTCTTCATTTCCGCCGTCCAGTTCAGCACCACGGTGACGGGCTTGACGTTCTGATCGCCCACGACGTCCAGCAATAATCTTTTTCCGTCGGGCGAAACGTCGTAGGCGTCGGCGGCGGCTCGGAACAGCGGCTCCGGTTTGCCGGGCTGAATCTGATCAGAACCCGTGGCGATGGGCACGCCGCTGAGAAAGCCATCCGTGCTCACGTAGAAGATCTCCTTGCCATCACGCCGCCAGATGGGGAACGCCCCGCCGCTGGTCGAGACCTGCCACTTGCCTTGTCCGCCGCGAAACGGAACCACATAGATCTCCACTCTTCCTGACTCGTTCGACTGGTATGCCACCCATTTCCCATCCGGCGAGAAGCGCGGAGAATTGCTGTAAAAAGCACCCGGCGGCACTACTGGGAACGGTTTCTGGTCTCCGGAGAGGGGAGCGGCCCAGATTTCTTGGCGGGTTCCCAGCGCTCCCTTCTCGTAGAGCAGGTACTTGCCATCTGGTGACCAGTCGCTCAGAGTGCGCAGGGTGTCACCCTCGGGGAAGACGAGCTCTTCGCCTCCCCCAGCCGCTGGACGGCGATTGATCGTTGTGCCATGCCGGGTAATGGTGTTATATGCGACCCATTTGCCATCCGGCGACCAAACCGGGTTGTTGTTTCCCACCGGTCCAAAGGTCAGCCGGGTGCGAACGCCTCTGGCCACATCCATGACCCAGATATCGGTAACGGTCCCCTCGAGGGCCAAAGCAATCCGATCGCCGCCCGGCGACAAGCGCATGTTGCCTCCGCTTACTCCGGGAAACTTCTCCCCCACCGTTTCCATCTGCTTGCCGGAGCGGTCGAACCAGGCCAGCTGCGTCTGGGACTGCGCGCCCCCGGAATAGACCAGCATGCCGTTGGCAGAGACTGTGAAAATGCCACGCCAGGTCGATCCGTCTTCTGTTACACCGCTAACCACCGGGTTCGGGTCCCCTTTCAGTTGGCCGCTTTCTGGCGAAAATCTTTGCCCCTCCAACACCCCATTCCGCAGGTACAGGAGGAAGCCGGACGCATATTGTCCGTCGCTGAACGTGTGCACCAGGAGCCGGTTCTCCTTGCCATCCAGCGACGCGTAATAAATCGCATCGTTTTCATCCTGCGGATTCTGGTGATTGATGGCGAGATAAAGAAAGTGTTTGCCGTCAGGCAGGAAAAACGGCCAGCGGTGAGAAGTGTGCTTTGCCTCATCCATCCTGGTGACCTGCACCGGAGTCCCGCCAGCGGCCGGCACGCGATAAAGAGCGCTACGAAACTCCGGAGCGAACAGAATGGTCCCGTCGGGAGCCCAGCTTCCGCCTCGGCTGTTGGGAGCGTCACATATCGGAATGGCGCCCCCGCCCTGAATATCGGTGGTCTTCAGCTTGCCATCGGCAAAAAAACCCACCATGCGGCCGTCTGGAGACCAGAAGGGAAACATGGCATTCTCCGTGCCGGGAAGCGGATGCGCCTCGAGCGAGTCGAGGGGTCTCAAGTACAGGCGCGGCGCGCCGCTCTGCGATGCCGCCAGGAAAACCAGATTTCTCCCGTCCGGCGACAGCACCGGAGGCCCGGCGGCGTCTCCAAAGAAGATGAAAGCGGAGTCCTCCGGCGGCGGAATGAACGTGCGAATGGGGAACCGCGCTTGCTCCGGATGCCAAAAATACAGAATTGCGAAAGCCAGCGCCGCAACCCCGGCCACGGCCGCGCTGATCCAGGCGCTCCGGCTAGTCCCCTTTCCCCTCAGGGCGGGAACCGCTACTGACGCCGAGGACCCGGCTTCCAGAATCCAGTTCAGCTCGCTCGCCAGGTCGCTCGCGCTCTGCCAGCGCTCCTCCGGGTCCTTGGCCAAACATCTCCTGATGACTCGTTCCAGCGCGGGAGGACTCATCGGCTGCAACTGGGTGATCGGGGGAGGCTCGTTGGTCAGAATCGAAGCAATCAGGCTCGCTCGGCTCTTGCCCGCGAACGCCGGCTTGCCGGTGGCCATTTCGTATATCACTTCACCCAGGGCGAAGACATCGGTGCGCGCGTCCGCTTCTTTTCCCTCCAACTGTTCGGGCGCCATGTACTGAAACGTCCCGACAATCGTGCCCTCGCCCGTCAGCTTTGACTGTTCCATGGTCATTTCGGTCAAAGCGGCGGCCAGCGGGGCTTTCTCCGCCTGCTTTGCCAGGCCGAAATCCATCAGCTTGGCGCCGGCCTTGGTCAGCATGACGTTCGCGGGTTTCAGGTCCCGATGAGTAATGCCCTGCTTGTGTGCCCTGGCCAGCGCGTCAGCGATCTGCGCTGCGTAACGGACGGTCTGCTCCGTCGGCAGCGGCCCCTTCATCAGCCGTTGCTCCAGCGTCTCGCCTTCCACCAGTTCCATGACCAGGAAGTCCATGCCATCCTGGTGGCCGATGTCGTGCAGGGTGCAGATGTTGGGATGAGAAAGTTTGGAAACCGCTCTGGCCTCGCGCTCCAGCCGCTGGCGCAGATTTGGATCCGAAGACAGGTTGGCGGGCAAGACCTTGACGGCGACGGTACGGTCCAACCGGGTATCCCGGGCACGGTACACCTCCCCCATCCCACCCGCGCCCAGCGGGCCGAGAATCTCATAGGGTCCGAGCTTGGTGCCCTGAGACAGAGACATGGCGGGAATTCTACTGCAGTTCACGGCATGTGCCTACTGCTCGACGGCGGAAAACGGAGCAGTTGCCGAGGGGCTATCGGCATCGAGTCCCTGGTTTCACATTCGACCTAGCGATTCCCAGGCTGGACGAGGGTCTGCACGGCTTGCGGCAGTACAAAGATTGAATCATCTACGTCATCAAAGCTCACCGAGGTAACGGTCTCAAACACCTCTAACTTGGCTTCCTTGTACAGAGTGCGCGTGGGCATGAGCCAGCCGCTGAAGTCCTTGTAGTCGGAGAACACCATGATGGCAGTCCCCGTTCCGCCGCGCCATCGAGTGTCGAATCTGTATCCGACCAGCAATCCGCTCTCTTTGTCGTAGAACTGTTCGTTAAGCTTGCCCCAGTTGTTGGTACCGCGCAGGTGATAACAGGTGTGCCCCTGGAAGTCGGTTGCGTCTACTACTTCCATCGACTGGAAGTAATCCAGGACCCGCGCCGGATAGAACATGTCAGCATCCCGCTTCCACGAGCTGGCCTCGTCACCCTGATGCAGACTTGCGGTGCCATTGGCCGCTACTTCCCACCCGATCTTGCCATCAAACCCAGCCACCACCGCGCTTCCGTCCGGCAGTGTGATCTTCTCCAGACGCTTGCCTCCCTTGTAGTAGAGCACGTGGTCGAGGCTGACGTGTTTCTCCGGATACTCCTGTTTACCGTGCACGGTCATCGAGGTGTGCTTGTACATCGTCTCCCGGCCGCCCAAGGCCTTCGCGTAGCGATCCAGCACCTCCTTGGCAGTGGGCAAGGACTGCTGCGTTGTCTGACCGTGAAGTGTGAGGCCGGAGAACAATAAAGAAGCTGCTACTGCGTTGAAGGTGAAGCAGCGGAAAGCCCAGCTGGGACTGCGTTCCATATGGAGTTCACCCCGGAAGGAGAATCGCAGACTGCTGGTGAGACGCAGTGGCGCCTGTTTCGTGAGCACACAAAGACGGTTCCCGATTACCGGAACCACAGCGACCACACCACGTCCACAGCGGTATGAGTAATCGCCGAAGCCAGCAATTGCCGGTGTGCCCGCCAGGCCCGTCCATAGAAAACTCCGGCAATCGCCGCCAGCAAGACATAGCGCCAGTTGAAGCTGGCGCCTTTGTTGAAGTGGCTCAGGCCAAAAAGCGCGGAGGCAGTCACGAGAGCAATCCATGGCTTGAGGCGTGTTTCCAGCAGATTCTGCAGGATTCCTCGAAAGAACATTTCTTCGGGAATCGCGACCAGCAGAAAAGTGACCAGCACACCGGCGATGACTCCTCTGGCAGAGGGCACGTGGTGATGAAAGTGGATGAAGCCCAGCGCTGCCCCCAAGCCGAGGCCGAAGGGTAGGAAGAAGACCCATTCCCGCAGTCCGATGAGAACTGCAGACAGCGTTGGGAAAAGGGAATAGCCCATGCCTTGCAGCCGGCGGACCACGAGGTAGAGATATAGGGCCAGATCCGCAACGTACAGCTTAGGCAGAGCGCCAAGTCCAGGGTACGGCCAGGCGCCCGCCAGCACGCGCAGCATGTAAACGGCGACCAACGCCGCCAAAACCAGGGCGTCCCGCCATGAGAGTCTTGCAGGCAGAGCAGGCTCCAGCAACGCTGCCAGTGCCAGCGGAAGCACGAACACGGTGCCGGCAAACTGCCAGTGAAAGTTGCTGGTGGGAATGGCAAATACCACGTACGGGACCCCAAGCAGTGTGGGCACGAGAATACGTAGCCAGCGGGAGTGAATGGCTTCACGCAAGAGCTCTCCCGCCCCGAAACCGAAGAACCACAGGGGCGCCAGCAAAAGGACAAAACAGGCAAACGCCGGAATCAGATTCTGTCCGAGACTCAACCCGAGTGGCGGGCGCGCGAGCCAAACCCGGAACGCCAGCACGATGGCTGCGTACGATGCCAAGGCCCAGGTTATGCGGGAATTCTTCAAGTTACCCCCGGACGAGCCTGCCTTCACGACTGTCCCCGATGGGGTTATTTTAGATGTCCAGCTGCGCGTAACAACTGTTGATTGTGTTGCGTCCAGCGTTGGCGCAAAACATCGCAGGCTGTAAACTAGCCTCGCGATGAGATCCCCCCTTCGCCCTGCGGTCCTGGCACTGCTCGTCTGCCTGTCGGCCTTGAGCTACGGCTCGGCTTACAATGCGCGGCCCAAGCTAGTGGTAGTCATCGTGGTTGACCAGTTCCGGGGTGACTACCTGGAACGTTACCGCGACCAGTTCGGCGAGGGCGGCTTCCGGCTCCTGCTCGATCATGGGGCCTATTTCACCGACTGCAACTACGACTACGCCAATACCCGCACCGCCCCGGGACACGCAACCCTGTTCACCGGCACCTATTCCAGCGGACATGGCATCCTGGCCAACGAATGGTGGGATCCCGGAAAGAAGCGTCTGGTCACGTCGGTGGAGGATGACGCCACAAAACTGGTCGGCGTGCCGCGAAACGCCCCCGGCGCCTCCCCTCATAACCTTCTTGCCGACACACTGGGGGATGAACTTAAGCTGGCGACGCACGGCCAGGCGCGCGTGTTCGGCGTCGCACTGAAAGACCGGGCTGCCATCCTGCCCGCCGGTTTCGCGGGCGACGGGGCTTACTGGATGGACCACAAGACCGGCAAGTGGGTGACCTCCACCTACTATCGCAGTCAGCTTCCCAAGTGGGCGCAGGACTTCAACGACAGCGGGCGCGCGGAGAAGTATCTGAACAAGGAGTGGAAAGACGCCAGCGGGAACACACTGCGCACCACTGCGCCGCGAACGTCCAAAGACGGCACGCCGGCTGGATTCTACGACCTGGTGGCCCCTACCCCCTTCGCCAATGATTACACCTTCGATTTTGCGCGCGAACTGGTCACCTACGAGCGGCTGGGGAACGGCCCGGCGACGGACCTTCTGGTCATCGGGTTGTCCGCGAACGATATTGTGGGCCACGAGGCCGGGCCCGGCTCGCCCCAGGTGGAGGCCATGACGCTGGCCACCGATCGGCAACTGGCCGACTTCTTTGCTTTTCTGGGGCACCAGGTTGGACTGGCCAACGTATGGATTGCTTTGTCGGCCGACCACGGCATCGCGCCGCTGCCCTCTGTCGCGGCCGGGCTGCGGATTCCTGCGGCTGGCCTGTCCCCCGAAAAGATGCGCGGAGAATTGAACCGGCTGCTTTCGGCGAAACTCTCGCCCGGCCACCCCGCCGAATACGTGAAAGACTTCGATTACCCTCTGGCGTGGTTGGGCCAGGACGCTTTTGCCGCTATCAGGATGAAGGAAGCCGACGCGGAGCGTGCCGTCGGTGATGCCCTGAAGCAGATTGGGCTGCGCGGTTACTACACGCGCTATGATCTGTCGGAGGGAGAAGTTCCCAACAGCGAACAGGGGCACAAGTACGAGCACAGCTACTCACCGCTCGGCGGCTGGTACGTGATGGGCGTTCCCGCGCCATTCACGGTGGGAGTTACTACCGGCACCGATCACGCCTCACCCTACACCTACGATACGCACGTGCCGCTGGCCTTCTACGGTCTTGCTTTTCAGCCCGGTACTTACCGCAAGCACGCGGAGCCGGTAGATTTGGCCGTGACGCTGGCATCTCTGCTGGGCATCAACGCTCCCACGCATGCCATCGGAAGGGTTCTGACTGAAGCTCTCGCGCCGGCGCATCGAGTGGAAAACTCATCCCGTCCACCCGACGTCAAAGCGCCCCAACGCTCCCCTTCTACCGACGAAGTCAAGCCGGTATCGCTGAGCGGGCTGCGCGGAGGCCCGCAATGACCGCCTCGCCCGCCAGCGGTGCGCGCGGCCCGGACCTTAGCGTCAGCTTCGCCGGCATTCAGCTCAAGAACCCGGTGATTGCCGCCAGCGGTACCTTCGGCTACGGGATCGAATTCGAAGATGTCGTGCACCTTAACCGGCTCGGCGGCTTTGTGGTTAAAGGTCTATCGAAAGAACCGATGGCGGGCAATCCGCCGCCACGCTTGTACGAAACTGCTGCCGGCATGCTGAATGCCATTGGGCTGCAGAACATAGGCGCGCGCGCCTTCCTCGACGAAAAGCTGCCAAAGCTGCGCGAGATGAAGAACATCGTCGTCTTCGCCAACGTGTACGGCTACACTCGCGAGGATTACGAGCGCACTATCCAGATCCTGAATGAAGGGGAGGGCATCGCTGGATACGAGCTCAATGTCTCCTGTCCCAACACCGCGCAAGGCGGGATCCAGTTTGGATCGGATCCCCGGCTGCTCGACGAAGTGGTGGCCACCGCCCGGCGCACCTCAAAGCGGCCTCTGATCGTCAAACTTTCCCCCAACGTGACCAGCATCGCCCAGATGGCGCGGGTAGCCGAGGAAGCCGGGGCCGACGCCATCTCGCTAATCAATACGTTCGTGGCGATGGCGATTGATCCCGAGACCCGCAAGCCGCGCATCGCCAATGTCACCGCCGGGCTGTCCGGCCCGGCGATCAAGCCCATTGCGCTTCGCATGGTCTACGACGCGGCCAAAGCGGTGAAGGTTCCAGTCATCGGCATGGGCGGTATTTCGACAGCCGCAGATATCATCGAGTTCATGCTGGCAGGCGCCACGGCCGTGCAGATCGGGACGGCCAGCTACTGGGACCCATGCGCCACCGAAAAAATCGTGGGCGAACTGGAGCGCTGGTGCGTAGAGCACCGGGTCGAGCGTCTGGCGGAACTGACCGGCGGGCTGGTGATGGAGTAGCTTCCGGTTGGGTTCTCGGCGAGGCGTGCCCTCTTTTCGCCCCTTCGGGGCTGACTCATTCTTGACGCTGACCCACGGCTTAGGCCGTGGGCTTTATTCTTTCGGCGCTTCGCGGCTGGAGAAGGCGCTTCCTTCGGGAAGATGAAGTACAAGTCGCTGGTCTCCCTGTCACCGTTCTCCAAGCAACCGTCCTCCGGGCCGGCCCAGCCTTAGCGCGGCCACACTGCCAGAATCGCTCCCATCGCCAGGTAGCAGACCAACTGGTAGCCGGTGTTGATGAGATATAGCTTTGCCGATTGCTTGGCGAAGAGCACTCCCGTCAGTTGCACCGTGGTCACGAATCCCAGCCACATCGCGAAACCGATCTTCATCCCATACAAGGCGGTGTTGACGGTCGTGATGTCGATGACCTTGGCGAGGATGAAGGCCGACACGAGGCTGGCCACGAACGCCATGCCATAACTCTTGCCGGCGCCCTTGCGCAACTCCTCCATTTTGACCTTGTCATTAGGGTCGTAGCCCATCAGCAACGTCCAGGGCCTGGCAAAGAGCAAGGGCGAGTACCACAGAAACCCCACCACCATGGTGGCCACTGCGGATACAAGCACGGGCCACAAGCTAATTCCCATCAGCTGCATAGCACGCCTCCAGGCCGTTAGACGCGAAGCAATGTTACTTCAGAATGGATGGCTCGAAAAGGGACGGAAAGCGCACTCGGCGATTAGCACTTGGCTGTGCAGATTCTTGCCGAGTTGCAAAACGGCGTGCAAGGACCAGATGCCAATTGCTGGTCGCCGATCGCTGGGTTGGCTGAATGCTGAGTGCTGAACGCTGACTGCCGATTTTACCGCCCGCTGCTATACCAGATTGATCCGGGGGATTTGAAGTTCAGGCCTTCGCCCCAAACCGCATGCGTCTGACCGCGGTTGTCGATGCCTATCCCGAAATAGTCGCCGAAGGGAAAACTGAAGCCATCGGGATGAATATAGCGGTAGCCCGGAACGTGGCCGGAGAGGCGGGTCTCGGCTGACCAGGTGGCACCACCGTTGGTGGAACTGCGGTAGTAGGTATTCCAGTGCGGGCTGTTGCGGGAGTCCATCCAGGCGATGCGCACATCGCCGGCCGAACCAGCCGCCAATGCCGGGAAGGCGTGTTCCACACCGTCGGGGGCTTGTGAAATGTCCAGCTTCGGGGCCCAGGTGGCGCCAGCAGTCGTAGAGGAAGCGAAGTAGATACGCTCGGCGTCCCGGTCGGCAGCTCCTGCGTTCCACAGTGCGTACAAGGTCCCGGCGGCATCCGACGCCATCGTGATCTGCGGGCCTAAGTAAGCCCAGCCGCAGTGGTAAGCCGCGCAATCGGGAGGAATTGCAGACTGGTCCAGGATCGTGGTGAGCCAGGTCTTTCCGCCATCCGCTGAGCGACTGGTGTAGAGGTGCACCGTGACCTTGCTTCGGTACGGGAAGTAAGCCGCCCAGGCGAAGTAAACGTTGCCGCCAGGGTCGACGGTTCCGCCTCCGGCCAGGGACGAGTTCGACAGTGGCCACGCCAGTTGATAAGGGGTAAACGTGACTCCGCCATCGTGCGAAGCTGCGACCTGTATCTCTTGCTCGTGACTGAAGGCGACATACACGTCGGCTCCTCGCACAGCCAGCACAGGTTTGTCGGCTTCGTCGTTGCGGGCCGCGATCACCAGCGACCAGCTTTGCCCGAAGTCGGCGGATTTGGCTACGACCGTGTCCCGCTTGTCGTTCTGCAGCCACGCCGCATAGAGCGTGCGGTGGTCTGCGGGGTCGACCGCGATCTGAGCGTCAAACTGGCCCGAACTTGGGGGCGCGATCGGGCGCGGCGGCTCAAACGTGACGCCATTGTCATTGCTGGTGACCAGCACCATCGTGGGTAAAGGACAGGTCGAACAACCTGGCAAGACACCGTACTGGGGGTAGAGGATGTAGACGTGTCCGTAACCATCGGCGGCGATGGCGGGCTCCCACTGATCGCCAACGGCGAAGCCAACTCGCTGTTGGAGGCTGAACGCTGGGCCGGCGGCGGTTGCGGCTGGAACCGCTGCGGCAACCGTCAACACCAGGGTTGCCAACAGGCGACAGCAATGGCCGTGACTTGAAGGGCTGGAGAACAAGGGACCTCTGCGGGCGGGGGAAACCGCTGCCCCCAGAAATCTAACGCCAAAGTGGCAGTGGGTCAACGGGATAATGGCCATCGATGGTACGACGGCGCCGCTGTCCGACAGACGGCTTTTGCCTGCTACCAGCTACTAAGCGCCCGCTACCCGCCGCTCGCAGTCAACAGAATGGGCTCCCCCTTGGTAATCACCAGGGTGTGCTCGTAGTGAGCCGAGGGCCTGTGGTCCGCCGTGCACACGGTCCAGCCATCACGTGCCACCACCGCACGGCCAGATCCCGCGGCAATGATGGGTTCCACGGTGATGACCAGGCCCTCGGTAAGAATCTGATTGGCGTCGGGGTCGGCATAATTGGGGACTCGCGGCTCTTCGTGGATGGTACGGCCAATCCCGTGGCCGCCGAGATCGCGAATTACGGAGAAGCCGCTGCGCCGGACCTCCCGTTCCACCACGCGGCCAATCTCGCAAACCCGAAAGCCGGCGCGGGCCACCAGCATCGCCTTCTTGAAGGCGCGCTCGGCGCAGGCCATCAGCCGCTCATTCTCCTCCGAGATCTCACCCACCGCCACGGTTTCGGCGGCGTCGGCCATGAAGCCATTTTTCTCCAGGGTGACGTCGAGTTTCACCAGGTCGCCTTCGCGCACTTGGCGGTCGCCGGGGATGCCATGAACGGCTTCGTCGTTGAGGCTGATGCAGTTGGCACCGGGAAAACCATAGACAAGAGCCGGCGCCGACTGCGCGCCGTGCTCCCGCATCACCCGCGCTCCCACTTCGTCCAGCTCAGCAGTAGTGACGCCGGGACGCACCTGCTGCTTCATGGCTTCAATCACGCGGCGCACGACGGCGCCGGCGGCGCGCATGCTGGCGAGTTCTTCCGGGCCGCTGATGGACACGAAACCTTCCTCCCTTCGGACAGTTTATCGCATCGACTGCGTCCGCCGAGGGCCGTACGCCAGTATCAACGCAACCGCCGCAATATAGAAAGGAAGCACACGGGTAAGCGCGAAACCCAGATAACGCAGCACTAGACCATACAAGCCAATGGCTTCGAACACTGCGTAAGTAGCCACATACCCTGCCTGCCAGCGCCTGAGGGCGACAGCGTCGGATGGATTGCTTGCGAGGAGGGTCTCCGCGCGGAGTATCAGCACGGACCGGATCTTGAAGATGGAGATGGCCATCCACAGCACAACAAACACCACGACGTAGAAGACCACCTCGCTGGGAGAGTGCTTTTCGACGCGAAACAGTTCTGGAATTGCGGCAAAGAGCAGGACGCTGGCGAAGAGGGCGAAGCGAATTAGCTGCACGGTTCTCAGCCTCTCTCTCATATGGCAATGTTGATGGAATCGCGGGAGATGCTGTGATCAAAATCTGCAGCGGTGCCCGGTTCGTCAACAGACACACGGGGTTCAGGAAGAATCACAAGACTTCCAACAGTACGGGGCGACACACGCTCGATCCTTCGCCCTCTCGGGCTCAGGATGACGCCTTCGTTGAGTCTGCTTCTGGCGTCATCCCGAACCGGCGTCGAGCCGGTGAGGGATCTTGCGCGGGACCGCACGATGCTCAGTGCCCATGGCTGCTCAATCCTGGCCGCACGCGCAGAAACACGTGGAACGACACCGGACGGTCGCCATAAATCGGATCGAGCGCCGCCGGCTTGGAATAGAACGTGACATCCGCGCCCAGGCCGAGTTGCCAGCGGCGGTTATGCACCAGATCGCGCACTCCTCCGAAGGTGTAGGCTCCAATGCGGTAGGAGGGATGGGTCGGCGCTTCGGGAAACAGTTCATCCTTGTCTGCCAGTTCCAGGCGGGTGTAGCCGTAGTTGCGGCGGCAGAAATTCACGGTGGACTCCAGCAGATAGCTGTTCTGCACACTGTCGTTCGCCGGCTTGCGCTTGCGTCCCCAGACGGCCGATGTTGCCCAGTTCCCCTGCGCAAACGGACGGTTGTATTCGAGCGAGGCGGTCTGGCGCAACTCGCTGCCGGGCTCCAGCGCCTCAGGATGCTCCAGACGACCGTAGCTGTACTGGGCAGTCCAGTTGCGTGTAGGCGCTGCGCTCACCCGGAACGACCAGGAATCGAGCGCGTCCAGTTGGATTTTCCAGCGCTGCTCGCCCGGTTCGCGGCCGTTGAATGCCGATGCCTCGAACTTGAAACGATCCACCGTGAACCCGGTAGTCACCACGCCAAAACTGGTGTGAGTTGAATCCTGCAAATGGTGGCTGAGTGGCGCAGCAGGATTTTCCGCGGCGGATTCACGATGAATGTAGGTCACCGGGCCCAGTGCCGGTTCGGCCGCAGGCCCGCCATAAAACAGCCAGGTCACTTTGTCGTTGAGCGGCACGGTGTAGAGCAGCGACAGCTCAGCGAACACATTGTGGGGATGCTGGTGGTCCACCAGCGCCTGGCCATGATAGGTCTCGCCCGTTTGAAACAACAACGGTAAACCGGGATGCGGCGAGGTGAGAGATTCGGCAGAAAACATCTCGCGAAAAAGAATCGTTCCCGAGCCCAGCGTGTGCTGCTCCATCAGCATCAGGTAGTTGACCGACTCCGCCTTCCCCTCGCCGCGTGGCCCGCCCTGCTGGTTGTAGGTGAGGAAGAGGGCGCCGTGGGCCATCAGGTCCCAGCCGCCGTGCGAGGTCATCCACAGGCGCGCCGGCACCGACGCTGGTTGCCAGCCTGTGCCGGACCCCGAGTGGAAGGAAGGCAAGACTTCGGGGAGCGGGTGACTGTTACTCATGCCTGCCATACCCGGCATAGTTGCACCGGACTGGCCTTGGCCCATGTCCATGGGGTGGCCGTCGTTCTGCGCCAGGGATGAAAGCGCAAGAACCACGACCGCGAGGAAACCCAAGATTGCTCTGCGCAAGCTTCACCTCAGCCGCGATGACACAAGAATGCATTGATCCTCCGCGAGCAGAGGTAGAACCTGCTCCGGAGTAGAGAGTCTGCGGGAGGATTGAAGCTAGATGCGGAGAGGGGTGAGACCCGGCGGATCACCGGTAAGGGGCAGTGGCATGCGCAAGCAGTCATCTCCAGCTATGGGACCCAAGGCCGCGTTGAAGCGAGACACCGCCACCGCGTAGAGCTGCATGGGGCGCAAATCGGGCGGCACCTGCACAATCGCCAAACCATGTCCCGCCACGCAGCACTTGTAATTCGCAGGGATAGGAGCGGGGGCTGGAGGAAGCTGCTCGTGACAGCCACCCAGGCTCCCCTGCGGTGCCGCAGATGTGGCCAACACTTGTCCGGACACCGTAGCGGCTGCCACAGTGACCAGCAGAAGCAACGCAAGCGCCTTGGGCAGTCGTCCCATGCTTGCCAGTAGGATGCGCTCCTGAACTATTTCGACTCGGTCACGCTCGGGATATTTTAGCCCAAGCCAAATCGCTCGCACGAAACTTTGGGGAAGTAGTGGACAGCGACTGGGCTACGACCCGGTAATCTTCAGGCGCAGTTCTTCCGGGAGGCGCTCCCGGATCTCCGCCGGCAGGCGGTCATGCACGCGGCGTGCGCCCAGTTTGGCGGCATCTACGACGGCCATAGGCGCAGGAGTGGCCACCGCCACAATCAGCCAGATCAAAGCGGAAAGCGCAAAACCCGCCAGCGCCGCCAGTTCCAGCCAGAAGGCGTGGCGCGGCCCGAAGTAGCGGATCACGCCGAAGGCGAGCAGGAACACGCCTGCCGAAACTGAAGCCAGAGCAATCAGGGCAACGTCAATGGTGCGATGCAGGCGCTGGCGGGCACGGCAGTGCTCGCAGGCCGTGAAGTGTTCTTCGTAGTCGCCGCGCATCTCGGGCGCGATGCCGGAAATGTCGTAGCGCCAGCCGGCCAGGATCTTACCCACGATCGGATCAACGCACTGACTCATACCGCACTAGAGCTCGATCGCTGCCAGCGGCTCAGACTGCGCCGCCAGCAACACGCGGTTCCGCAGCAGGTTTCGGCGGGAACCCAGGGCCTTTTCCGCCGCTCCCCGGGCCAGTTCAGGGTGGTTATTCTGCTCGGAGAGGTGCGCCAGTACCACGTAGGTTGCCTCTCCATCATAGTCTTTGGCAAAGAATTCCGCGAGCGTCTCGTTGGAAAGGTGACCGACGCGGCTCATCACCCGCTGCTTGACCGACCAGGGATAAGGCCCGCCGCGCAGCATCTCCAGATCGTGGTTGGACTCGATCACCAGCACATCGCAGCCGCTGAGGTGATCGCACACGTTGGGCGGAAGGTAGCCGAGATCGGTAGCAAAGCCAATCTTGGTCCCCTCCGCCTGAAAGGTGAAGCCTACCGGGTCGGCGGCATCGTGCGGAATGGTGAATGGGGTAACGGCAATGTCGCCGATATGAAACCTGCGCCCAGGAGAAAACACCTCCAGCTTGGCCAGGTGGGGCCGTTCGCCCCCCGCATCGCGCATCGCTCTCGCCCAAGCCTGGTGCGTACCTTCGGTCATGAAGATCGGAACATTGAGCCTCTTGGCCAGTGTGGCCAGTCCGCACACATGGTCGGAATGTTCGTGGGTAATGAGGACCGCCGAGACTGCGCGCGGGTCGTCGCCCGAGATCTTCATGCGCTTGAAGGTCTCGCGGCAGGAGATTCCCGCATCCACCAGAATCCGCGTCTTCGAGCTGCGAATGACCGCGCAGTTGCCTCGGCTGCCGCTGGCCAGCACCGAGAGAGCGACTCCCATGTGCGCCAGCATACCTTTTACTGCTGTGGAAACGGGAGTAACTATTTGGTTAAGCAAGACCTTTGGAGCGGTTGGTGAGAGTCGTTTTGGGGACAACGGGAAAGTCGGCTGAGCACGTAGCAACTCAGCATTCCGCCACTCTGGACTGCGGCGCCTTTCCGTCACTTTCAACTCCGGAAGATCGTATCGAACGCCCTCCGCCCGGCCGAGCCAGCGTAGGCGCCTGCCGTCCCCGTCAGGAATCCCAGGAACGATTCGTAGATCTGCGACCGGTAGGGCTTCTCGGTCAGGAAGAGGTAGGCCAGCAGTTGCAGGGCGGGAACGAACGCCGCGACCGCCACAGTCCAGCGCCAGGGCTTATGCGGGCGGAGCACGCCCAGAAACATGGTGGACGCAAGCACAAACAAAGCCGTCAGCAGCAGGTCACCGATCTGCACATCCAGGCATCCCGCCACGGCGCCTAACAGGCCGGCGAGGACGAAAATACCGAGATCACGATTGCGCAGCATTGCCAATTTCCAATTGTCAATTGAGAACGGCCACTCAATCGGCAATTGGCAATCGGCAATTGAAAATCAGTACTTGTAGAATCCTCTTCCGCTCTTCCTCCCCAGCCAGCCCGCGTCCACCATCTTGATGAGCAGGGGGCAGGGGCGGTACTTGGGATCGCCCAGGCCACCGTGCAGCACGCGCATGATGTCGAGGCATACATCCAGGCCGATGAAATCCGCCAGCGTTAACGGGCCCATCGGATGGGCCATGCCCAGCTTGAAGACTTCATCCACCGCCTCGGGCGTGGCCACGCCTTCCATCACCGCATACATGGCTTCGTTCAGCAGCGGCATCAGCACCCGGTTGGAGACAAAACCCGGGGCATCATTTACCTCAACCGGGGTCTTGTCCAGCTTGACGGCCAGGTCGCGCACCGTCTGAAAGGTTTCGTTTGTGGTCGCGAGCCCGCGGATGACCTCCACCAGCTTCATCACCGGCACCGGGTTGAAAAAGTGCATCCCGATCACTTTGTCCGGCCGCCTGGTCAGCGCCGCCAGCTTGGTAATGGAGATGGATGACGTGTTCGAGGCCAGAATGATTTCCGGCCGACATATGTGATCCAGGTCGCGAAAGATCTCCGCCTTGATTTCGAACTTCTCGGTGACTGCTTCTACGACCAAATCGCAAGCCGCGAGGCGAGAGCGTTCGAGCCCCGGCTCAATGCGCTGCAGGGCCGCAGTCTTATCGTCCGCGGTGATTTTGTTCTTGGCAACTTCACGATCGAGGTTCTTGCTGATGGTCTCCAGAGCACGATCCAGAAAGCGCTGCTCCACGTCGCAGAGCACTACCCGGTACCCGCTTCGGGCAAGAACGTGGGCAATTCCGTTGCCCATGGTGCCCGCGCCGACTACTCCCAGGCGCTGAATTTGCATGGCGACCTCCCCTGACTAAGAAAACTGCAAAGTCTAACACCTCGGCGACAGCGTTCGCAGTGCGATGGTCTCCGCCAAAAGGTTGCCTGCAGTTGCAGACAGCCAATCACCCTGGGTAGCACAACATAACTTTACATTTGCTGTGAGCAGCAGGTTGGGCGGTCCCTCGCATCCCACATCGCAGATACCGGGGCACCGCGCCCCAGGAAGGGAAGCCTTTCCGGTGAGGATCGGAGGGACCCGGTGGGAGGAGACCATGATGCGGCAAATAAGGATGGCGACATTTGCGGTAGCGGTGGCGGTCATGCTGAGCGGCTTCGCCCTGGCCCAGCGCGACGCCGATGATGGCTACTATTCCCCCCGCGGCTATGCGGGGTCGGCCCAGCAATACGGGTATCAGAATGGTTACCGCGACGGCTACAGTAAGGGCCAGCACGAGGGCCGGGAGCGGGACCCCAACGACTATCAGACTCCGGATTGGCGTCAGGCCACGCACGGCTACCTGCCGTGGATGGGACCGGTGCAGGTGTTTCAGAACGGGTACCGCGACGGATACCGCACCGGATTCCTGGCGGGCTATCGCTCGGTAAACGCCAGGTCGCGGGGGGATGGCGATGGTGATCGCGATGACATCCGCCCCGTCTACAACAGCGGGTATCCGTACGGCTCCTGGGGACGCGGCAACGTCGCGTATAACTTTGGCTACCAGGATGGAGCGGGCGTGGCGCGCGAAGACATCGCGCAGAACAAGCCGTACAACCCTAACCCTCGCGGCAAGTATGACGACGAGGACCACGGGTATCGCAGCGGGTATGGCAGCAAGGACGCCTATCGGGCCCAGTACGCCAGCGGCTATCGCGCAGGCTACCAGTCTGCATTCCGCCGCTACTAATCTACGCGCATCGGGCTCCCGCGCTCAGCAAGAGCAAAGAGCCGCCGGCAACTCGGCGGCTCTTGTCTTGGTGCGCCCGGCAGGGCGCACTCACTTGGAGGTGAAAGTCCTCTACACACCCGGCAAGGGGAAGTGTTAGCCGAACGGCAACGGTGTTCATCGCGAGATGGAATCGGGAGGAAGCCGAAG
>Ga0335070_10000218_pt1 | contig 65949 bp, 60 predicted proteins | sample Lox_Sample_13_FD_206722 | JGI IMG/M metagenome (GOLD analysis project Ga0335070, IMG submission 206722) | Soil microbial communities from Loxahatchee National Wildlife Refuge, Florida, United States - Lox_Sample_1.3 | ecosystem: Environmental > Terrestrial > Soil > Wetlands | place: USA...
TTCTGGGTCCGCGAAGGCAAGGACGCCCTCGCCCTCGGCAACGTCAGCGGCGCGATGGTCTTCCAGTCGACGATCCCGGTCGGCGTCGGCCTCCTCTTCACCGACTGGTCCCTCGACGCCAACGCGATCCTCTCGATCGGCCTCGGCGTCGCCGGCGGCCTCGTCGCCTACCTCAGCCTCCACCGCACCGGCCAGTTCAACCTGCCCTCGGTCGTCTGCTGGTTTGGCCTGTACGCGGCGTTCCTCGTAGCCGTCGTCCTCAGCGCCTGAAAACGCACTTGGTATCGCTTCTCCCGCCGAGAACGCAGTTGTTCCCGCATAGCGAGCAGTAGTGCGTTCTCAGTTCCGAGCCGAGCAGAAGTGCGTTCTCAGCGGTGCGGAGCTAGGCGCTCAGCTCGGCGAGAGCCTTCAGCACGAGGTCGTCGTGCTTTTTCGGCTGCACCTTGGGGAAGACCTTCGCGATCTTCCCTTTCGGGTCGATGATGAAGGTCGAGCGCAGCATGCCCATGTACTTCTTGCCGTACATCGACTTCTCGCCCCAGGCGCCGTATTTCTCGGCGACCTTGTGATCGACGTCGCCCACCAAGGTGAAGCCGAGCCCGTATTTGTCGTCGAACTTCTTGATCGCCTCCGGCTCGTCGGGCGAGACCCCGATCACCTTGACGCCCGCCTTCGCGTACTCGCCGGAGCGGTCGCGGATCCCGCAGGCCTGCGTCGTGCACCCCGGCGTATCCGCGCGCGGATAGAAGTAGAGGACCACCGTCTGCCCTTTGAAGTCCGAGAGCTTGACCTTCTTGCCGCTCTGATCGGGCAGGGTGAAGGCAGGGGCTTTGTCGCCGGGCTCGAGCATAGGAAGTGGGGAGGCTAGTCCTCGCGGCCGGGGTCCTGGCCGTCCTCGTCCTCGTCGACCTCTTCGTCGCCCTGTTCGAGCGCGGTCTCGGAGACCGATCCGGCGGAGCCTGGGTGGTAGTGGGTCTGGAAGGCCTCCAGCGCCCGGTCGCGGCCGTCCTCGTCGATCGGGACGTCGTCGGAGATGCGGACCCACTCGGCGCCCTCGTAGGCCTCCATGTTGAAGACCTCCTGGTCGATCGAGGCGGAGTCGTCGACGACGACGACGACCTCGGTCTGGGGGTTGAAGTAGGTCCCGGGCTGGTTGAGCAGCTCCTCGACCTCGTAGAGGTTCTCCTCGGGGGCGGCTGGCATCAACCCGATCCTACGAGATTCAGGCGGACCTTTCGAGGTCGGTCAACTGGCGTTCGGTCTCGGTCTCGACGTCGAGTGGCTCCAGGCCCTGGCGGCGCCGCCTTTCGTTGCGAGTGACGACGAGCTGGCGCACCTCGGCGCGCAACTCGGCCTCCATCCGCGCCTGCGGCTCCGGTCGCGTCGGCGACGCCTGTAGCAGCCGCGCGGTCTCGGCCTCGACGTCGAGGCTGCGCTCGCCGCGTTGGCGTTGGCGCTCGGCCTTGGCCTCCAGCATCTGCCGCACTTCGGCCGCCTGGATCGCCGGGTCGATCGGGGCGGGGGAGCCGCCCGGGCCGCGCGAGGGCGGCGAGGAGGGCTCGATCGCGAACGGGCCGCGCCCGAGCGTGCGCCAGGCGTCGGCCGAGCGCGCGAACCAGACGCCGGCGATCGGCGCCGCGACGCCGGATATCGCCAGCAGGATCACTCCCTTCTGGGTTGCGGTCAGGGCCAGCACCAGATCCATGCCGAGAAGCGTAAAGGCACCGTCGCGGCCGTCTGTTGCGCTAATCTTTTCCTTGGTTGACTGACCAGTCAATCGGCGGAACGCCCGCCAGCAGGGGCGCTCCAGGAAGAGCTTTCAAAGCACTGAACCGACAAAGGAGCACCCGGTGGTTGACTTCACCCTGACCGACGAGCAGAAAGACCTGCGCGAGCTCGCTCACAGCTTCGCCGAGAAAGAGATCCGCACGGTCGCCTGGGAGTACGACAAGGACGGCACCTGGCCGCAGGACGTGATCGACAAGGCCTGGGAGGTCGGGTTGATGAACACCCACATCCCCGAGGCCTACGGCGGTCCCGGCCTCGACTACCTGACCGGCTGCCTGATCGAGGAGGAGATCGGCTGGGGCTGCTCGGGGATCGGCACCTCGCTGATGGCCAACGGCCTCGCCGCCGCGCCGGTCGGCCTCGCCGGCTCCGAGGAGACGAAGAAGAAGTACCTCGGGATGCTCACCGAGAGCCCGAAACTGGCCTCCTTCTGCCTGACTGAGCCCGACGCCGGCTCCGACGTCTCCGGGATGAAGACCCGCGCGGTCAAGAAGGGCGACAAGTACGTCCTCAGCGGTTCCAAGTGCTTCATCACCAACGGCAGCTACGCCGACTGGTTCACCGTCTACGCCAAGACCGACCCGGAGGCCGGTCACCGCGGCATCAGCGCCTTCGTCGTCGACGCCGACGCCCCCGGGGTCAGCGTCGACAAGAAGGAGGACAAGATGGGCCAGCGGGCGTCCAACACCGCGACCATCTCCTTCGATGAAGTCGAGGTCCCGGCCGAGAACCTGCTCGCCCAGGAAAACGCCGGCTTCAAACTGGCGATGATGACGCTCGACCGCACCCGCCCGGGCGTCGCCGCGATGGCGGTCGGCATCGGCCGTGCCGCCTTCGAGTTCGCCACCGAGTACTCCAAGGAACGAGTCCAGTTCGGCGTCCCGATCGCGATGCACCAGGCGATCCAGTTCATGATCGCCGACATGTCGACCAAGGTCGACGCCTCGCGGCTGCTGATGTGGCAGTCGGCGGTGCTGCTCGACCAGGGCAAGCGCAACACGCTGGTTTCCTCGCAGGCCAAGCGCTTCGCCGCCGACTCGGCGATGGAGATCACCGTCGACGCCGTCCAGGTCTACGGCGGCTACGGCTTCATCAAGGAGTACCCGGTCGAGAAACTGATGCGCGACGCGAAGATCATGCAGCTCTACGAGGGCACCAGCCAGATTCAGCGCCTCGTCATCGCCAAAGAAGTCCTGATCCCGCGCCAGGCCGGCGAGCCGACCCCCGAGGCCGAGGCGAAGGCCGCCGACGCCGCCCGCGACTCGCAGTCGGAGACCGCCGCCGCAACTGCCTAGCTCGAGTTGTGCCGACGGGCCGATTTCGGCTGGCAGTCAGCTGAATCGGCCCGTCGCTGCGTTTCACCCAATTCAGGTGAGGTGATCGGGCCGCCGGCGCGGTAGCGTTCCGCCCGTGACCAAGGCCGAGCGAGCGGAGCTGGGAAAAGCGGCGCGGACGAATGCGCGCCGCGCCAGCCACGGCGAATGGGCCGCCGCGCCCGATCGCGAGGACCCGATCGCGATCCTCGAGCGCCAGGCCGAGCCCCGCGTCTCCGAGCTGGTCCCGATCCGCTACGGGCGGATGGCGGCCTCGCCCTTCGCCTTCTTCCGAGGAGCCGCGGCGGTGATGGCGGCTGACCTGGCGCCGACCCCGGTTTCCGGCCTCCGCGTCCAGGCCTGCGGCGACGCCCACCTCTCCAACTTCGGCGCCTTCGCGGCGCCGGATCGCCGCCTCGTCTTCGACCTCAACGACTTCGACGAGTCGCTGCCAGGGCCATGGGAGTGGGACGTCAAGCGGCTGACCGCGAGCTTCGCGATCGCCGCCCGCGAAAACGGGCTGAAGCGCAAGCAGCGGCGCGAGGTCGTGCTGCGCGCCACCCGCACCTACCGCGAGGCGATGCGCGATTTCGCCGAACAGGGCAACCTCGACGTCTGGTACGCGCGCTTCGACGTCGAAGACGCGCTTGCCGAGGTCGAGCACGACGACCCCGACGAGGTCAAACGGGTGCGCAAGGGGGTCGACAAGGCCCGCTCCAAGGACAGCCTGCGCGCGCTCGAGAAGCTGACCGAGACGGTCGACGGCGAAATCCGCTTTCGCAGCGAACCGCCCCTGCTGGTCCCCGGCCGCGAGCTGATCGGTGAGGACTCCGGCCCGGCCGTGGAGGAGACGCTGCTCGGCGTCCTCGAGGCCTATCGCGCGACCCTTCCCGACGACCGCCAGCGCCTGCTCGACGGCTTCGAGTTTCGCCAGATCGCGCGCAAGGTGGTCGGGGTCGGCAGCGTCGGCACTCGCGCCTGGGTCGTGCTGCTGACCGGCGCTGACGACGACGATCCGCTCTTCCTCCAGGCCAAGGAGGCAGAAGCCTCGGTGCTCGAGCCCTATGCCGGCGCCAGCGTCTACGCAAACCACGGCCAGCGCGTGGTGGAGGGCCAGCGCTTGATGCAGGCGGCCAGCGACATCTTCCTCGGCTGGTGCCGGGTCGTCGGGATCGACGGTCGCCAGCGCGACTTCTACGTGCGCCAGCTCTGGGACTGGAAGCGCTCGGCGGAAGTCGAGCGCCTCACCCCGACCGGGCTCGAAGTCTACGCGCGGATTTGCGGGCAGACGCTAGCCCGGGCCCACGCTCGCTCCGGCGACCGGTTCGCGATCGCCGCATACCTCGGCGGCAGCGACAGCTTCGACGAGGCGATCGCCGACTTTTCCGAGGCCTACTCCGAGCAGAACCTGCGCGACCACGAGGCGCTGGTCGCGGCGATCGGCTCAGGTCGGTTGCAGGCTCTCGACCTCTGAGCCGCTCTCGCCGCCGATCGGCTCGCCGGGCAGGTTGCGGGTGAAGAAGAGCGATCCGAGCGCCAGCATTGCGGCGAAGAGGAAGGCGGTCTTCAGCGCCTTCACCTGCGCGCTTTCGTAGTCGCCGACGATCGCTTCGACGGTCGGCGTGTCGATCCCCTCCTCTTCGGCCGCCGCTTCGACCTGCTCGGCGGCGACGAAGCTGACGCCGGAGCTGAGCCGCGTGTGGACCTGCTGCTGGACGTCGGCGGAGATCTGCGGGTCGTTCGTCACGTTTGCGGAGAAGGCGGCGATCAGTCCGGTGATCACGATCGCGCCGAGCAGCGCCGTGCCGAGCGAGGAGCCGAGCTGCTGCGCCGTGCTCTGCAGGCCGCCGGCCTCGCTCCGATCGGCGTCGCCGACGCTCGACTGGACGACGTTGCCGAGCTGGGAGACGACCAGCCCCATGCCGACCCCGAGCACCCCCATCGCGATCAGGAAGGACGTGTTGTCGAGTTCCGGCTCGACCGTGTCGAGCAGCAGCAACGCTGCGAGGAGGACGACCAGCAGCCCGACCCGGACTAGGAGCTTCGGCGAGAAGCGGCGGGCGAGGGCGGAGCCGGCGATCGCGCTGACGAAGAGGCCGGCCGAGGCGGGCAGCATCCGCACCCCGGTTTCGAGCGCGTCGAGCCCTTGCACGATCTGCAGGAAGAGCGGCACGGTGAAGAAGATCCCCATCAGGATCAGGTTCTGGGCGACCAGCATCGAGACGCCGCCGCGCAGCCGCGGCAGCTTCAGCAGGTCGAGGTGGACGAGCGGGTCGCGCCCCTGCGCTTCCCGGTGACGCTCCCAGATCGCGAACAGCCCCAGGATCGCCGCGCCGGCGGCGATCACGAACGGCGTCAGCGAGAACCCGAACGGCTCCAGCGGCGAGTTGCGAGGGGTGAGCCAGCCCCAGTTGCTCGACTCCAGTACGCCGAGGACGAGGACGCCGAGACCGACCGCGGAGAGGACCGCGCCGACACCGTCGAGCTCCTTCTTCCCCGGCGGGCGCTCGGGCTCGACGATCGCGCGGCTGCCGAGCAGGATGCCGGCGGCGACCAGGACCTCGCCGGCGAAGACGATCCGCCAGGTCAGCTCGGTCGTCGCCCAGCCGCCGAGGATCGGGCCGACCGCGATCCCGATCCCGGAGACGCCGCCGAGGACGCCGTAGGCGACGGCACGCTCAGACCCCTGGAAGTTGCCTGCGACCAGCGCGAACATCGCCGGCAGCACCATCGCCGCGCCGATCCCCTCCAGCACCGACCAGCCCAGCGTCAGGCTGGGGACGCTCCAGGAGACCGCGGTCAGGGCCGAGCCGCAGGCGTAGATGCAGAGGCCGACGACGAAGGTCCGCTTGCGCCCCCAGAGGTCGCCGATCTTGCCGCCGGTCATCATCAGCGCCGCCATCACCAGCGCGTAGAAGGCGATCACTGCCTGGATCGTCGTCACCGTCGTGTCGAAGTCGTCGACCAACTGCGAGATCGCGACGTTCATCACCGCCTGGTCGAGGACCATCAGGAACTGGGCGGCGGCCAGCGCCGCGAGTACTCCCCGTTTCGCCACGGCGCCAGCCTATTGGTAGGGGAGGAGGGGTGGGGCGCTCGGCCCCACCCCTCCTCGTTCAGCCGCTGGTACGGCGGCGGTACGCGTACAGCGTCGCTGGCAGGACGACGGCAAGGATCGCCAGGCACCAGAGGACCGAGGCGAGCACCGAGTGCTGCAGCGGCCAGGCGGCGTCGCCCGGGGTCGCGGTCGGATTGCCGAACAGCGTTCGCACCGCCGCCGCCCAGGCGCTGACCGGGTTGTATTCGGCGAACTGCTGCAGCCCCGCCGGCAGGCCGCCGACCGGGACGAACGTCGCCGCGACGAAGGTCAGCGGGAAGACGACGAGGAAGGCGATTCCCTGGACCACGTCGGGAGTCCGTGCGACGACGCCGATCAGAGTGCCGAGCCAGACCATGGTGCCGCCGAGCAGGATCATGAAGGCGAAGCCGCCGATGGCTTCGACCGGGTCGCTGTGGATGCCCCAGCCGACGAGGAACCCGGCGCCGACCATGATCACGATCGCCAGCAGGATCGAGGCGAACTCGGCGGCGAAGTGGCCGAGCAGGTAGGCGGGGCGCAGCATCGGCAGCGAGCGGAAGCGGTCGAGGATGCCCTCGCCGAGGTCGGTCGCCATCGAGACCCCGGGACCCATCATCCCGAAGACGAGCGTCTGCACCAGGATCCCGCCGATCAGGTATTCGTGGTAATCGCCGCCGCCGGGGACGGCGATCACTTCGCCGAAGACGAAGGCGAACAGCAGGACGAACATCAGCGGCTGGATCGTGACGTCGAGCAGCTTCTCGGGGATCTGGCGGATGTGGGCGAGGCTGCGCCCGGCCATCACCAGCGAGTCGCTGAGCAGCCAGCGCAGGCGGGCGGCTCCGGGGGCAGTCGTCGTCAGGGTCGCGGTCGGCGGGTTCACGTGCGCACCTCCGGGTCGTTGCCGCGTCTGGTCAGGGAGAGGAAGACGTCGTCGAGCGTCGCCTCGCGGCGGTGCACGTCGGTCGCCTCGACCCCGGCCGCGTCGAGGGCGCGGACGACGTCGATCAGCCGCGTCGCCTCGTTTGCCGGGGCGGTCACGATCGAGCTTTCGTGGTCGACCTCGGCGGCGCCGGCGGCGACCGCTTCCAGAGCTGAGGCGGCGGCCTCGACCTGGCCCTCGGCAGCGAGCGAGACGGCGATCCGCTCGCCGCCGTGGCGCGCCTTCAGCTGTGCCGGCGAGCCGGTCGCGACGATCTGGCCGTGGTCGAGGAGGACGATGCGGTCGGAGAGGCGGTCGGCCTCCTCCAGGTACTGCGTGGTCAGCAGCAGCGTCGTCCCCGCCCCGACCAGGTCGCGCAGCATCTCCCAGAGGTCGTTGCGGCTTTCCGGATCGAGGCCGGTGGTCGGCTCGTCGAGGAACAGCACCGGGGGCGAGGCGACGAGGCTGGCGGCGAGGTCGAGCCGGCGGCGCATGCCGCCGGAGAAGTCGCGCACGAGCCGCTCGCCGGCGTCGGTCAGCTGCAGCCGCTCGAGCAGCTCCGCGGCGCGCTCGCGGGCGACCTTGCGCGGCAGGTGGTAGAGGCGGCCGATCATCTCCAGGTTTCCCTGTGCGCTGATCAGGCCGTCGACCGTCGCCGCCTGGCTCGTCAGCCCGATCCGTTCGCGCACCCGTGCGGCGTCCTCGACGACGTCGAAGCCGGCGACCCGGGCGCTGCCGGCGGTGGGGGAGGCGAGCGTGGTGAGGATCCGGATCGCGGTCGTCTTGCCGGCGCCGTTGTGGCCGAGCAGGCCGAGCACCGAGCCGGCCGGGACCTCGAGATCGAAGTCCCGCAGCGCCCACATCTCTCCGTAGCGCTTGCCCAGGCCGCTGGTGGCGATCGCCATCTCGGCCCGGGGGTCCTGGTTTTCAGCGTTCATTTCGTACCTCGTACGTGGTTGTAGTACGTCGTACGGCTAGATTAGCAGTACGATGTACGAAATGCCTTCAGGCTCGAACAAGGAGGCGCGGAGGGCCCGCGCCCAGCAGCGCGTCGAGGAGCAGATGGAACGCGCCCAGGAGCGGCTCGAGCGCGCCCGGCAGCAAGTCGAACGCGGCGCCGACCGCGCCCAGGAGCGGCTCGAACGGGCCCAGGAGGCCGTCGACGGGATCCAGCAGTCGCTGATCTGGTTGCGGGAGGAACCGAGCGCCCGCCGACCTTCCCATACCCGGCCCGAGATCGCCCGGGCGGCGATCGAGATCGCCGACGAGGAAGGGTTCGACGCGGTCTCGATGCGCCGCGTCGCCCAGCGCCTCGGCGCTGGCACGATGACGCTCTACCACTACGTCCGCAACAAGGACGAGCTGATCATGCTCATGGTCGACGAGATGATGGGCGAGATCCTCATCCCCGACGACCAGCTGGCCGAGGGCTGGCGTCAGGCGCTGACCCAGATCGCGACCCGCTCGCGCGATGCCTTCATCGCTCACCGCTGGGTCCTCGATGGCATCGAGGGCGGCGAGATCGGCCCCAACGCGATGCGCCACTTCGAGCAGTCGCTGCAAGCCGTGGCTTCGCTCGACCTCGATCAGACCCTCGTCTTCGAGGTGATCGGCCAGGTCGACGACTACGTCTTCGGCTACGCCCTGCGCGAGCTGCAGGAGCGGCAGGAGAACGAGCGCGGCTGGTCACCCGACGTCGTCGCCTTCCTCCAACGCGAACTCGACACCGGCGAGTACCCGCTGATTCGCCAGTACCTCGGCGAGGACGCCAGCGCCGGGATCGAGCGCGTCCTCGAGCTCTTCTCCGGCAAGGGCCGCTTCGAGCGCGGCCTCAAGCGCCTGCTCGACGGCATCGAAGCCGACCTCGGCCTGTAGCTCCGAAGCCGCACGACGGGACGAAACAGCAGCAGGGAGGAGTGAGGGAGGCCCACGCAGCCCCAACCGGGGGGAGAACCCCACCCGTGGTTGAGCTTTCCGTCGCTATGCGAGGCAAAGCTCAACCACGCGGCAAGGATCTGGCGGCACTGGCGGAAGGGCAGCACGGCGTCGTCTCGATCCGTCAGTTGCGGCTGTTGCTCGGCTACTCCCAGCAAGCGGTGGAGCGAGCCGAGCGGGCAGGTCGCCTGCATCGCCTCTACCAAGGCGTCTACGCCGTGGGGCACACCGACCTCTCCCCCCACGGCGAATGCCTGGCCGCGGTTCTCGCCTCAGGGCCGGGAGCGCTGCTGAGCCACTACTCCGCTGCGTGGCTTTGGAAACTCACCCCTACCCAGCCAATCCCGGCCCATGTCACCGGACCGTCCCCGAGAGCCAAGCGCCTGCCGATCCACATCCACCGCTCCCGCACCTTCACCGACGCCGATCGCGCCCTGATCGACAACATCCCGGTCACCTCGGTCGCCCGCACGCTCCTCGACCAGGCGGCACAGGTCGACAGGCGGCGCCTCAAGCGCCTGCTGAAGCGCTCTGAAGAGGAGAAGCTCTTCGACCTGACTGCGGTCCTCGACGTGCTCGCACGCAACAGGGGGCACCGAGGCAACAAGCGCCTGAAGCGCGCCATCGCCCTCTACGAACCCCCGCCGTTCACTCGCTCGGAGTTCGAGTCACTCTTTTACGAGGCTGTCCTTGCCGCCGGTCTGCCGACCCCGCGCGTCAACTACAACGGCGCCGGAATGGAGCTCGACCTCTACTGGCCCGAGCACCGTTTCGCGGTGGAACTCGACCTCTACGAGACCCACGGTACCCGCGACTCCTTCGAGGAAGATCGCCTGCGCCAGGAGGACCTCTTGCTCGACGGGATCGGGATGACGCGGGTCACCGGGCCGCGCTTCGCGCGCGAACCCGGTGAGGTGATGGTGCGGCTGGGTCGACTACTGGCCGCGCGTGGTTGAGGTTTCCCTCGCTATCCGACGGACAGCTCAACCACGATGCGTGGCTAGGCGAGGCGCGGGGCGGCGTCGCCGCGCTTGGCGGCCTTGAGGCGCTGGACTTTGTCGAGGATCAGCTTGCGCAGGCGGACCGACTCGGGGGTGACTTCGACGCACTCGTCCTCGCGCAGGAACTCGAGCGAGGCTTCGAGGCTGAGCCGGGTCGGCGGCGCCAGGCGGACGAGGACGTCGGCGCTGGCGGCGCGCATGTTGGTCTGCTGTTTGGCCTTGGTCGGGTTGACGTCGAGATCCTCCGAGCGGGCGTTTTCGCCGACGATCATCCCTTCGTAGACCTCCTCGCCGGAGCCGACGAAGAGGGTGCCGCGGTCCTGCAGGCTCATCAGCGAGTAGCCAGCGGTCTGGCCGCGGCGGTCGGCGACGAGGGAGCCGGTCTGGCGCGTGCGCAGCTCGCCCGCCCACGGCTCCCAGCGCTCGAAGACGTGGTGGAGGATGCCGGTGCCGCGGGTCTCGGTGAGGAACTCGGTGCGGAACCCGATCAGGCCGCGGGCAGGGACCAGGTAGTCCATCCGCACCCACCCGGTCGAATGGTTGACCATCTGCTCCAGCCGCCCCTTGCGGGCGGCGAGCATCTGGGTGACGGCGCCGACGTGCTCCTCGGGCACGTCGATCGCCAGTCGCTCGACCGGCTCGTGGACCTCGCCTTCGATCTCACGGGTGACGACGCGCGGCTGCCCGGCGGTCAGCTCGAATCCCTCGCGGCGCATCATCTCGAGCAGGACGACGAGCTGCAGCTCGCCGCGGCCCTGGACCTCCCAGGCGTCGGGGCGCTCGGTGTCCTTGACCCGGATCGAGACGTTGCCGACCAGCTCGGCGTCGAGCCGGTCGCGGATCTGGCGCGCGGTCAGTTTGCTGCCCTCCTGGCCGGCCAGGGGAGAGGTGTTGATGCCGAGCACGATCGAGAGCGAGGGCTCGTCGACTTCGATCACCGGCAGCGCCTGCGGGTCCTCCGGATCGGCCAGCGTCTCGCCGATCGTCACCTCTTCCATCCCGGCGACGGCGATGATTTCACCCGGGCCCGCCTCAGCGGCGCTGACCCGCTCCAGGCCCTCGGTGACGTAGAGCTCGGTGACGCTGGCCCGCTGGACGCTGCCGTCGGCGCGGCACCAGCCGAGCTGCTGCCCGGCGCGGATCGTCCCCTGCCGCACCCGGCAGATCGCCAGGCGACCGACGTAGGGGGATGCGTCGAGGTTGGTCACGTGCGCCTGCAGCGGCGCTCCTTCGTCGTATTCGGGCGCCGGGATCTGCTCGACCATCAGATCGAGCAGCGGCTTCAGATCCTCGCCCTCGACCCCCTCTTCGAGCGCCGCCCAGCCCGCTTTCGCGTTGGTGTAGACGATCGGGAACTCGATCTGGTCGGAGTCGGCGTCGAGGTCGATGAACAGCTCGTAGACCTCGTCGACGACCTCGGCGATCCGCGCGTCCGGGCGGTCGACCTTGTTGACGACGAGGATGATCGGCAGCCTCGCGGCCAGCGCCTTGCGCAGCACGAACCGCGTCTGCGGCAGCGGTCCCTCGGAGGCGTCGACCAGGAGCAGCGCCCCGTCGACCATCGTCAGCGCCCGCTCGACCTCGCCGCCGAAGTCGGCGTGGCCCGGCGTGTCGACGATGTTCAGCTTCGTCTCGCCGTAGTTGACCGCGGTGTTCTTGGCGAGGATCGTGATCCCCTTCTCGCGCTCGAGGTCCATCGAGTCCATCACCCGCTCGGCGACGTCCTGGCCCTTGCGGAAGGTGCCGGTCTGCCACAGCATCGCGTCGACCAGGGTCGTCTTGCCGTGGTCGACGTGGGCGATGATCGCGACGTTGCGGAGGTCGTCTCGGGTCGTGCTCATGGAGGGGGGGAGGGTAGGGGACGAGGGGGATCGGCTCAGGGCAAGAAGAAGCCCGCCGAATCGGCGGGCTTCGGACTGCCTATGCGTCGAGCAGGAACTACTGCTGCTGAACGCTCGCGGCGGCCGGGCCCTTGGGGCCTTCTTCGGACTCGTAGCTCACTTTGGCGCCCTCGGTCAGCGAGCGAAAACCCTCGCCGAGGATGGCGCTGTGATGGACGAAGACGTCCTTCGAGCCGTCGTCGGGCGTAATGAACCCGTAGCCCTTGTCGTCGCTGAACCACTTGACAGTTCCAGTAGGCATGCATTGCCTCCACATCGTGTGCTGCGAACGCGGAGGATGCGGTGAAGCAACGACTGCGAGCGCTACGCACAAACTTTGCCGGTCTAAACCGGCCCTAACAAACGGGCACCGTAGCAGGATCGGCAGCGACGGCGGCGCCGATTCGGTGAAGCGCGCGTCCGAGACCAGATCTACGTTTCCCCTGTGCGCTTCCTCGAGAAGGTCGATCGCGAGGCGATATCGGAGCTGCTCGGCCGCGATGAGTACTTCTGGCTCGACCTCTGCGACCCCGGCGAAGAGGAGGCGAGGGCGCTCGGCGAGCTGCTCTCATTTCACCCGCTGGCGCTGGAGGACATGCTCAAGCGCGGCCAGCGGCCGAAGCTCGACGACTTCGGCGACTACATGTTTCTCGTCTACTACGGCGCCGCCGATGGCGCCGACGGCGAGATCGAGTTGGAAGAGGTCCACGCCTTCCTCTCCGGCGGCTATCTCGTCACCTCCCACCAGCACCCCTGCCCGGCGCTGGAGGAAGCGCGCCAGCGCTTCTCCGCCCAGGCGCCGCGCTCGGAGCAGTTCGTCGTCTACCGCGTCCTCGACGGTCTCACCGACACCTTCTTCCCCGTCCTCGAAGACCTCGGCGACCGGATGGAACGGCTCGACGGCGAGATCTTCGAACGCACCGAGCCCGGCCAGCTCGAGGAGATCACCCGCCTGCGCCGCCGCCTCGTCGAGCTGCGACGCGTCGTCGGCCCGCAGCGAGACCTGCTGGCCCGGGGCATCGACGACATCCTCGAAATCCCCGGCCTGCAAGCCGACAGCCGCACCTACTTCCGCGACGTCTACGACCACTCGATCCGCATCTCCGATCAGATCGACTCCTACCGCGACCTGTTGGCCGGCACTCGCGACGCCTACCTCTCGCTCGTCTCCAACCGGCTCAACCAGATCACCAAGCAGCTCACGGTCGTCGCCACCGTCTTCCTGCCGCTCTCCTTCATCGTCGGCTTCTTCGGCCAAAACTTCGGCTGGATGGTGATCAACATCCGCTCCGAGGCGGACTTCTGGGTGTTTGGTGTGGGTGGGCTCGTCGTCTCGGTGCTGGCGCTCGTCGCCTGGTTCCGGCGCGCGTCCTATCTCTAGCGGCGCCAGCCGCCGACCGCGAATCTCAGGCGATCTTGATCTCATGCCGATAGCTTCTAAGTGATGTCCTCGGGCACGCTCACGCGCTCGGCCGCGCTCGGGATCGCGGCTGCGCTCCTGGCGGCCTCGGCGGCTGCCAGCGCGACGGCCGCGACGAGGCCGGTCAAGGTCCCCGGCAAGCTCTCGCCGGTGCTTCGGCGACTGTCGGCGCCCGCCCTGCGCGGCAGCTCGCACGCTCGCCAGGCGCGCGCCGCCGGCGTTGCCGTCAGCGGCCCGGGCAGCTTCGTGCGCCGCGGCAACCGGGTCCTGGTCGAAGTCGGCTTCGACCGCGGCGCCGTCGCCCGGCGCGACCAGCTGCGTGCGGCCGGCGCTCAGGTCCTCGCCGCCAGCCGCCCCTACCAGGTGGTGACCGCGACGGCGGCCCCGGCCGACCTGCCGGCGCTGACCACCGTCCCCGGCGTCGAGTCGGTGAGCCCGGTGCGGGAGCCGATCTTGCGCGAAGTCGACTGCGAAGGCGGTGCCGCGATCTCCGAGGGCGTCGCCCAGCTCCACGCCGGCGGCAGCGAAGAAAAGGAAGAAGCGCGCTGGAAGTTCGGCACCAGGGGCGCCGGAGTCACGGTCGGCGTCCTCTCCGATTCCTTCGACGAGGCGACCGAAGCCGCCGACGAGAGCGGTCCCGTTGCGACCAAAGCCAAAGAAGACGAAGAAACGGCGGATCTGCCCGGAGCGCCGCTCAACACCTGCGGCGGCCAGGAACTCCCCGTCGGGCTCGTCGGCGAAGACTTCAAATCGTCCGAATCGAGCGACGAGGGCCGGGCGATGCTGCAGATCGTCCACGACGTCGCTCCCGAAGCCAAGCTGGCCTTCGCCACCGCCTTCACCGGCGAAACCGCTTTCGCCGAAAACATCGAAAAACTCCAGGAAGCGGGGGCGGAAGTGATCGTCGACGACGTCTCCTACTTCGAAGAGCCCTTCTTCCAGGAAGGCCCGATCGGCAACGCGATCCGCGCCGTCACCGAAAAAGGCGCCACCTACCTGACCGCGGCCGGCAACGACAACCTCTTCGATGGCGAAGGGCACGAAATCGCCTCCTGGGAAGCGCCCGCCTTCCGCGACTCCGGTAAGTGCCCGGCGGCGATCGCTCAGGGCCCCGGCCTCAACGCCAGCCACTGCATGGACTTCGACCCCGAAGCGCCAAGCGACGACGAATTCGGAATCCGAGTCGAACCCGAAGAAACGCTGACCGTCGACCTGCAGTGGGCCGAATCCAGGCATGGGGTCGGCACCGATCTCGACGCCTACCTGCTCGACTCGAGCGGCAACGTGGTCGCCGCCTCGCTCGAAAACAACCCCTCGCACGGGCAGCCGGTCGAGATCCTGCAGTGGGAAAACCCGAGCTCCTCGACCAGGCTGGTCGACCTCGCGATCAACCGCTTCTCGGGCGGCAACCCACGGCTCAAGTTCATCCTCCTCGAGAACGGCGGCGGGGTCGCCGGCACCGAGTACCCGACCTCCGGCGGCGGCGACGTCGTCGGCCCGTCGATCTTCGGCCACTCCGCCGCCGCCGACGCGATCGCGGTCGGCGCGGTCAAGTACAACGTCGACCCCGAAGCGGCGAGCGCCGCCCCCGAGCGCTACTCCTCGCGCGGGCCCGCGACCCTCTATTTCGCCCCGGTCGAAGCGGCCGGCGCCTCCGAAAAGCTGCTCTCGCCGGAGCTCGTCTCCAAGCCCGACGTCGCCGCCACCGACTGCGGCCAGACGACCTTCTTCGCTCATGTCTACACCGGGCAGGGGCCGGCCTGGCGCTTCTGCGGCACCTCCGCCGCCGCCCCGCACGCGGCTGGGGTCGTCGCGCTGATGAAGTCGAAGGTGCCGGGCGCGACGCCGGAAGAACTGCGCACGGCTCTGACCGGGACCGCGACCCCGTTCGCCTCCTTCGGCCCCTGTGCGATGGGGGCGGGCCTGGTCGAAGCGGTCGGCGCCCTGGAAGCGGTGCAGGGCGGGCCCACGGTCGGGCCCGGATCGTGTCCTGTTCCCGAGGCTTCCGGCCTGGTCGTCAAGGCGCCCGGCAACTGGGACGCCGAAGTCCCGGTCACCCCCGAACCGCCAGCTCCGACCGCGCCCGCGACCTCGATCCGCCTGCACCCGGCCGCCGTCGTCCGCCGGGCCCGCCCCCCGGCCAAGCTGGTCTTCGCCTTCGCCGCCGATCAGAGCGGCGTCAGCTTCGTCTGCCGGATCGACCGTGCCGCCAACTTCAGCCCCTGCCCGAAGCGGCTTGTGCGTCGCTTCGGCGTCGGCGCCCACGTGGTCAGGGTGCGGGCGCGCGGGTCCAGCGGGCTGCTCGACCCGACCCCCGCCGTCTTCCGTTTCCGCGTCAAGCGGGTCGACTGACCTCGTCCCGCTGGCTCGCCGTCTGGCGGCGCACGATCCAGTTGCCTATCAGCAGCAGGACCAGGAGCGCCACCGCCGAGCCGATCACCAGTGGGTCGGTCAGCTGTAGGCCTTCGAGCCGGGTGCCGAAGTAGACGGCGATCGCGGTGATCGGCATGTAGCCGACCACCGTCGTCCAGACGAAGCGCCAGAGCGGCACCCGGGCGGCACCGGCGGCGTAACAGACGAGACTGAAGGGGACGATCGGGATCAATCGCAGGGCGAGCAGCAGGGTGACGCCGCCGCGCTCGATCATCCGCTCGAAGCGCTCGAATCGCTCCTCGCCGAAGAGGCGGTCGAGCAGCGGCCGCGCGACCCGCGTCCCGACCAGGTAGCAGAGCAGGGCCGAGGCGAGCCAGCCGACCGTGACCAGGGCGAGCGCGGGGAAGAACCCGTAGGCGAAGCCGGCGGCGGCGTTGACGATCTCGGCCGGGTAGATGACGACCGCGTGGATCAGGGTGAGGGCGAGGATCAGCAGCGGCCCGGCGGCGCCGAGCTCATCGATCTGGTGGCGGACCTCCCCGGTGTCGCCCTGCACCGCCGCTTCGGCGGCGTGGCGCAGCGCCGGAACGCCGAGCACGAGCAGCGCCAGTAGCGCCAGCCCGACCAGGGTGAAGCCGAGCTCGATCCACGGCAACTGCGGTCGCTGTCGCTCGCCCTCGTCCGGCATCGGCCCAAGTATCGCGGCCAGGCGGCGTCGGGCCGGCGCGCTGGCTCAGCCCGCGGCGCCCGCCGCCCGGGCGAAGCCGGGGAACCGGAGCGAGCCCCAGCCGCTAGCCGGGTCGTAGCCGTGGCGGGCCCAGCAGCATTCGAGCGAGTGGCCTCCGCCCGCCGCCGGCGACAGCACCCAGCCGATGTCGTTGTTGCCCTGGGTGACGTCGTCGAAGGCCTGGCGGCGCGTCGCCCGGCTGGCGCCGAGCTGGTAGAGCAGCGGGTTGAGGAAGCCGAGCGGGGCCTGGCCGCGGCGCTCGAGGTACTGATCGGTGAGGGCGACTCCAGCCGCGGTCAGCGGCGTCGCGGCGCTGGTGCCGCCGACGCTGCTCCAGCCGAAGACCTGGTCGGCGTGCGGGGCACAGGAGGCGGCGCTGCAGAAGTAGGAGTAGCCCGGGTAGATGTCGGCCAGGGCGGCGAGGTCGGGGACCTTCCGCCCGAGCCCGTAGCGGTGGACGCTGCGCTGCCACCAGGGGGTGTGGGGATAGAGGAGGCTGGCGCCGCCACCGCCGCCGGCGGCCTGGATCCGCCAGTCGTTCCAGACGATCTGGCTCTTGATCCGGTTGCCCTTGGAGAGGATCAGGTTGGTGCCACCGACCCCGGTCGCGTAGGCCGAGGAGGAGGGCAGCTGCACCGCCAGCGTCGCCAGTGCCGTCTCTTCGCCTTCGCTGGAGAAGGTTCGGCAGCCGCTCGAGCCCTGGTCCCCGGCTGAGGCGAGGACCGAGATCCCGGCGCCGCCGGCGACCGCGAAGACGTTGTCGATAGCGTCGCGCAGCGAGAGCCCGCCGCTGACGTAGGGCTCGCAGAACCCGTAGGAGATCGAGATCACGTCCGGACGGTGCCCGGGGGAGCCGAGCGCCGCGCCTGCCGTTTCGATCAGGCCTTCGAACGTTTCGCTGCCCTCGTAGGCGACGATTCGGTCGAGCTTCGGCGCCCCGATCGCGACCATCGAGACGTCCAGCGTCGGCTCGTCTTCGGGCTTCAGCCGCTTGCGGGAGACGAGTGGCACGACCGCGATCGGCGGCGCCTTGGAGCCGAAGCAGCGAGTGAAGGTTTCGACGTCGCTGCGCTTGAAGGCGCCGCCCTCGACGATCGCGACCGTCTCGCCCTGGCCCTGGAAGCCGCGGGCGTGCATCGCGTTGTAGCCGTAGGCGGTCAGGTACTGGTTCGGCGTGAACGGTTCGAACGGCGGCCCAATGCCGCCGCTGCTGCCCGCGGCGCAGCCGCCGGCGGTGCCGCTGTGCTCCTTGATCGAGAAGTACGGCAGCTTGGGCTTCTTCGCCGCGGCGCTCGGCAGCGGGCCGGCTGCCGGGCCGGGCTTGGGCTCGGCCTGCTGCCCGGGTAGCAGCGAGATCCGCGTAACGTCGCCGCGCAGGGCCAGCGGCACCCGCCGGCCGATCCGGGCCGCGAGCGTCCCGGGGGTGGCGCTCGCTGCCCGCGGCATCCACCTCGCCGCCCCCGCCGAGGGCAGCCGGACGAGGAGGAAGGCGCCGTCGGCGGTCGGCTTGCCGCGTAGGCCGCGCCGCGCCAGCCAATGCAGCACCTTCGCCCTGGTCTGCGGCTTCGCCCCGTAGCGGGCGACGAGCTGCTCGACCGTGGCGTACTGGCGGTAGTCGGGAGAGCGCGGGTCGGAGACGCTGCGCACGAAGCGGTTGAGGCCACGAGGGTGGCGCAGTTCGAACAGCGCGGTGACCTGCCGCTTGCCGAGTGGGAACGAGCTGGTCGCCGCTGCCGAGGCGCCCGCCGGCACGAGCAGGGCGAGTGCGAAGAGGACGACGAGTCGCTTCATCAGACCGCCAGCCTTTCGCCTCCCTCGGACGCCGCCAGCCGTACCGCCAGGCCCGAGTGGCGCCCGCCGGCCTCGTCGCGGCGCACCGCCGCCTCCAGCACCGCCCGGTCACCGACCAGGACGCAGTTGCTGCGGGCGCGGGTGATCGCGGTGTAGAGCAGCGGCCGGGTCAGCATCCGCGAGTGCGAGCGGTGGCAGACGCCGACGACGACCGGCACCTCGCAGCCCTGCGCCTTGTGGACCGAGATCGCGTAGGCGAGGCGCAGCGTCGCCGTCTCCCCGTAGGGGATGACCAGCGAGCCGCCGTCGTCGGTGTCGACGACGATCTGCTCCTCCCCGGGGTCGTCCTCGCGGAGGAAGACGATCGAGCCGTTCATCAGGCCCAGCTCGTGCGAGTTGCGGGTCTGGATCAGCCGGTCGCCGATCCGGAAACGCTCGGCGAGCGCTTTCTTCCCGTCGCCGTTGAGCCTGTCCTGCAGGCGCTCGTTGAGCGCGTCGATCCCGACCGGCCCTTTGTACATCGGCGCCAGCACCTGGACCTCGCGGATCGGGTCGACGCCGAAGCTCTCCGCCGCCCGCTCGGCGACGACCTCGACCACGGTCTCCAGCGCCCGCTCCGGGTTGGCCCGCTCGATGAAGAAGAAGTCGCGGTCCTGGTCGGGGCCCGGCTCCAGGTGCGGCGGGCGGCCGCGGTTGATCTCGTGGGCGGCGGTGGTGATCATCGAGCGCGCCGCCTGGCGGAAGATCTGGGTCAGCCGCACGACCGGGACCGTGCCGGAGGCGATCAGGTCCTCGAACGGCTTGCCGGCGCCGATCGGCGGCAGCTGGTCGGCGTCGCCGACGAAGACGACGTGGGTCGACTCGGCCAGCCCTTCGAGCAGGACCTGGGCGAGGCGCAGATTGAGCATCGAGGACTCGTCGACGATCACCAGGTCGACTGGAAGCGGGCGCCCTGGCCGGAAGGCGGGCTCGCGCCCCGGCATCCACTCGAGCAGGCGGTGGATCGTCATCGCCTCGTGGCCAGTTGCTTCCTCCATCCGCCGCGCCGCCCGCCCCGTGGGCGCGCAGAGCGCCAGCGTCGCGTTTGCCGCTTCGGCCTCGGCGACGATTCCCTTCGTGCACTCGGTCTTGCCGACGCCGGGGCCGCCGGTGAGGACCGAGACCCGCGCCTCGAAGGCGCCGCGCACCGCCGCCCACTGCTCGACGGTGAGGCCACGCTCGGGTTCTTCGCCCGGCTCGTGGTCGAGGTGGGGCGTGAGCGCCGCGCGCTCGCGCAGCGTCGCCGCCACCGCGCGCTCGCTCTCCAGGGTCGCCTCGCGATAGACGCGATCCTCCTCCAGGGCCAGGCCCGGAGCCTCGGTCAGGACCTCGGGATCGGCCGCCAGCCCGAGCAGCCGGGTCGTGCGCCGCGCCAGCTCCGCCAGCGGCAGGTAGCTGTTGCCCTGTTGCTCGGCCTCGGCGAGGGCGAAGACGGCGGCGGCCTGGGCGCGGCGGCTCGACTCCGGCGGCACGTCGGCGGCGAGGGCGATCTTGTCGGCGCGGGCGAAGCCGACGCCGCCGACCTCGGTCAGCCGGTAGGGGTCCTCGTGCAGGACCGTCATCGAGTGCTCGCCGAAGCGGGCGTGGATCGGCGCCGCCAGGTGGGCGAGGCCGTGCGGGGCGAGCTGGACGTGGAGGTCGCGGACGGCGCGGCTGGCGTGCCAGGATTCGGCCGCCGCCGCGGCCTGGTCGGCGCTGACCCCGCGCAGCGTCGCGAAGACTCCCTGCGGGTCGGCGGCGATCGCTTGCAGCACGCCCTCGCCGTGGCTGTCGACGAGGCGCTCGGCGCGGGCCTGGCCGATGTGACGCAGCGTCGTCAGATAGGCGATCTGCCCCTCGCGGTCGGCGGGGTCGAGCGGCACCGCACCCTGCGCCCGCAGCTGGCGGCCGTAGCGCGAGTGGGTCTGCCACTCGCCGCTGACTTCGGCCCGGTCGCCCTCGCCGAGATGGGCGACGGGACCGACCAGGGCGAAGCCTTCGCCGGCCTCGGGGTCGCGCACCTCGAGCACCGCGTAGCCGTCGTCCTCGGCACGGAAGATGACCCCGAGCACCTCGACCGTGCCGGTGTAGGAGCCGGCATCGGCGTCGAACAGGGTCGCGGTCGGGTGCATCCATCCAAAGTAGAGCCCGCTCAGGCGGGAGCGGCGGCGGCGATTGCCGCAGTTTCCGGCCGAAGCCGCGCCCAGGAGAGTCGGCCCCCCTGGGCGTAGCATCGGCGCCATGAACACTGCCCCCGCCCGTGGCCTCTGCGACCGCTGCCGCCACCAGCGCCTCGTGCCCAACACCCGCGGCTCGGTCTTCTCGCTCTGCGAGCGCTCTCGCGACCAGCCAGAGTTTCCGCGCTACCCGCGGCTGCCGGTGCTGAGCTGCCCGGGCTTCGAGCAGGTCAGGCAGTCGCCATCGGGTCCGGCTGGCCCAGCTTGCTGACCTCCGGCGCGACGTAGGGCCCGCCGGGGACGCCGCCGACGACGACCAGCCGGATCCCGTCGGGGCCGGCCCAGACCTTGCGCTTGGTCCCGGCGGGGACGCTCGCGATGTGGTCGCCGTCGAGCGGGAAGCGCTCGCCCTCGATCTCGATCTCGCCGCTGCCCCGCATCGCCAGGAAGACCTCCTCCTGGCCGTCGCCCGAGTGGTCGTGCTCGGGGTAGCTGTCGAAGTTGGGGGGCAGGTCGATCACCGCCATCCCGAACGACTCGATCCCGAGCTCGGCCCGGGCGCGTTTGAAGGCGCCGAGGTAGACGGCCTCCATCTCGTCGATCTTCTTCGCTCCGTGAGTGCTCATCGTCTTTCTCCTCCCGCGTGGTTGTACGAACGTTCGTGCTTTTCTATAGCCTTTCGTCGATGAGCGCAACCGTCGAGCCGGCGTCGAAGGGCGAGCAGACCCGGGCCGCGATCCTCGAGCGGGCCGTCGACCTCGCCTCGACCGAGGGCCTCGAGGGGCTGACGATCGGCCGCCTCGCCGCCGAGCTGCGGATGAGCAAGAGCGGCCTCTTCGCCCACTTCGGCTCCAAGCAGGAGCTGCAATTGGCGACGGTCGAGGCCGCCGCCGCCCGCTTCCGTGCTGCCGTGATCGAGCCGGCGACGGCCGCCCCCGACGGCGCGCCGCGGCTGCGGGCGCTCGCCGCCGAGTACCTCGACCACCTCGACGTCTACGAGGGCGGCTGCTTCTGGGCGGCGGCCTCGGTCGAGTACGACGACCGGCCGGGCCCGGTGCGCGACGCGATCGCCGCCACCGTCGACGCCTGGACGGGCGAGCTCGAGCGACAGGCGCGGATCGCGGGGGTCGCCGAACCGGAGCGCTTCGCCTTCGAGCTCTACTCGCTGACCGTGGGCACCAACCTACGCTTCCGTCTCAGCGGCGACGCGCGCGTGTTCGAGTACGCCCGTGCCGCGCTCTGCCGGATCGGCGCCGAGCTGCCCTGAGCCGGCGCCCTACGGCGCCCAGTGCATGACCTTTTCCGGCTCGATCTTGACGATCACACGCTCTTCACCGGTCTGGCGCAGCGGGTACTCGTCGACGCCCATGTAGCGGTTGGCGAGCTCGTCGATGTGGTCGTCGGCACCCTCCTGGGTCATCTCGACCACCTTGCCGCGGATCAGCATCGTCTCGTAGGGGTTCCCCTCGGCGGTGACCGAGAGCGCGACCCGGGGGTCGCGGCGCAGGTTCTCGGGCTTCAGCCGACCCTCGGCGGTGTTGAAGACGACGAGGCCGTCCTCTTCGTCGATCCAGACCGGCGAGACCTGGGGGGAGCCGTCGGGCATCAGCGTCGCCACGTGGGCGAACGTCTTGCCTTTGAGGAGGTGCTGTGCCTCGCTGGGGATCTCTGCCATCTCTGCTCTCCTTTGTGAACCCGCGCGGTTGACCGTTGCTTGACAGGACAATACTTTCCTCGATGAATAACTGGATGCTCAAAATCGAGGTGCGACTGCGCCCCGGCGCCAGCGCCGACGAGCTGCTCGGCTTCGACGACGGCGTCCTCGTCGCACGGGTTTCTGCTCCCCCGCTCGACGGCCGTGCAAACAAGGCGCTCTGCAAGCTGATCGGGAAGCGGGTCGGCGTCGCTCCCTCCCGCGTCCAAGTGATACGCGGCGAGAAGTCTCGCCAAAAGCTGGTCGCGATCGAAGGAGTCGAGGAGGCGGAGGCGCTGGCAGCGTTGGGCGGTTAGGCGAGAATCGGGCGATGGCAAATGACGACCTGCCGATCGTGCTCTTCGCCGGCCCGGCGGAGTTCGAGCGCTGGCTCGAGGGGGAGGGGGGCGATTCGAGCGGCGCCTGGTTGAAGATCGCCAAGAAAGGCGCCCGCGAGCCGAGCGTCACCTACGCCGAGGCGCTCGAGCTGGCGCTCTGCTTCGGCTGGATCGACAGCCAGAAGCGTTCCCACGACGACCAGCACTTCTTGCAGCGATTCACGCCTCGCCGTCCCCGCGGGCGCTGGTCGAAGATCAACCGCGAGAAGGCGGAAGCGTTGATCGAGGCGGGGCGGATGCGCCCGGCCGGGCTGGCCGAGGTCGAGGCAGCGCGGGCCGACGGTCGCTGGGAGGCGGCCTACGAGGGGCAGCGGACCGCCGCCGTGCCGCCCGACCTGCAGCGCGAGCTGGACGCCCGCCCTGCCGCCGCCGAGTTCTTCGCCGGTCTCGACGGCGCCAATCGCTACGCGATCGTCTATCGGCTGAACGACGCGAAGAAGCCCGAGACCCGCGAGCGGCGCCTGCGCAAGTTCGTCTCGATGCTCGAGCGCGGCGAGCGGATCCACGAATAGCCGCGCCGGTCCCCATCCGACGTTCACCACACCCTCGTGTGGTCACCGTCGGATGCGGCGCCCCTACACTCGCCTGGTGGATCGCGCTCTTCTCGAATCCGCGCTCGCTGACGGTGGCGAGCCCCCTTACCGCGCCGAACAGGTGTGGGAGTGGGTCGCGCGCGGCGCCCGCTCCTACGCCGAGATGACCAACCTGCCGGCGGCGCTGCGAGCGCGGCTCGTGGATGGCGTCCCGCTCTCGACCCTCGAGCTACGGGCCGAGGCGAAGTCCGACGACGGCACCGTCAAGTGCCTCTTCCACACCGCTGACGGCCGCCCGATCGAGGCCGTCCTGATGCGCTACCGCGACGGCCGCCGTTCGGTCTGCCTCTCCTCGCAGTCGGGCTGCCCGCTGACCTGCACCTTCTGCGCCACCGGCAAGATGACGTTCGGCCGCAACCTCTCCGCCGACGAGATCCTCGACCAGGCGCTCCACTTCCGCCGCACCGAAGCGATCGACCACGTCGTCTTCATGGGCATGGGCGAGCCGACGATGAACGTCGACAACGTCCTCGCCGCCTGCGAACGGCTGCCCGACCTCGGCGTCACCCATCGCCGCACCGCGATCTCGACCGTCGGCTGGGTCCCCGGCATCGACCGCCTCGCCGAGTGCGAGATGCCGATCAGCCTCGCCCTCTCCCTGCACGCGCCCAACGACGGCCTGCGCTCGCAGCTGATGCCGGTCAACGACCGCTACCCGCTGGCCGAGGTGCTGGCCGCCTGCGAGCGCTACCGGTCCGCGCGCCGCCGCAAGGTCTTCGTCGAGTACGTGATGCTGAGCGAGGTCAACGACCTGCCCGAGCACGCTCGTGAGCTGGCCGCCCTGCTCGACCCCCGCGTCTACAAGGTCAACCTGATCCCCTACAACCCGACTGGCGCCTACGACGGCTCCTCGCCGGAGCGGATCGAGCGCTTCCGCGCGATCCTCGCCGAGCACCGCCTCGCCGCCACCGTCCGCCTCACCCGCGGCCGCGACATCGACGCCGCCTGCGGTCAGCTCGCCGCCAGCCGTTAGCAACGACCGTTTACGGATTCGCCGCGATTCGGCGCAAGTCTTGCGTGCCTTGTAACCCACGCGTGATGCCTCACTGGTCATGCTCTGGCGATGACCGGCGAGACGGCACAGGCGATTGCGGCCTTCGCCCTCGCCGCCATTCCAGGCGTCCTCGTACTCGAGATCCTCGAGTACGGACGGCCGCGACTTCGTGATCGCAGTGGCATCCGTGCCTTCGCGAGTTACCTGATCCTCAGCCTGGTTGTATGGAGCGTCGCAACGGTTTGTCTCGACGCGGGAGGCCGGCTTGCCGCGGTCGTGGACGTCGCCGACGCGGCGGGGCAGATTCGTGTCGACGCCTATTCGGCGTTGGCCTGGCGACTTCTCGTGACCTCGGTTGCCGTTGGGCTGCTCGCCCGGATCGGACTCTGGCTTGCCGGCCTTCTCGCACGGAAGGTTGAGGCGGTGAGGCGCGCTGGGGAGCCTCGGGCCTATAAGTGGCTCGGTGACGTCCTGACCCAGCTCGTCTCGATCTCCTTTGGCTGGGACCGGCTGTTGGAACGCCTGCGACAGGCCGGACAGCCGCAGATCGTCCACGTTCGCTTTCGCGATGGCTCCGAGATGTATGGAGTGCTGGCGGCCGGCGGAAGTGCCGATTTTCAGGCGGACGGTCGCGGCCTGGTTCTCGATGCCGAGTTGATCGAAGTCGATGGCCAACTGCAGGAGGTGCCTGGCAGTAGTGGTGCATTCGTTTCAGGGGACGCCGTCGCCAGCGTTGCCTTCGTCGAGTACACCGCCCCGCCGGCGGACCCGGCTAGCATCTAGCCATGAGCCTTGACCAGACCAAGCCGTTGCCGAAGGTTCCGGACCCACGCCATCTCGAAGAGCATGGAGTCACGATCCCGGCACCGACGCCGACGTCGATCAGTATCCCGAACCCCTGGAAGCCGCCACAAGATGGGGCCGCGCAGTCCAATGGCTCCAGCGGCAACGGCTCCTCCGACTCGGCTAAATCTGACTAAGTCCGGCTATGTAGTTGGGCGGGTAACCGCGGACTCCGCGAAAAACTGGCTAGCTGGCCAGTTATGATCGCGGCATGGCCACGGTAGATACGACGGCGCCGCTGGCGCGGCCCCCTCAGATGTCGGCCAACCCGGTTCGCCGGGTGGTCGAGGACCTGGCGGCCGAGTGGCGGGGGAGGGGAAAGTACCCGCCGGGGCCGGGCGACTTCAGCTGGGCGCGCACGCACCAGATCGCCCACGACCCGCTGCCGCTGCTGCTCGGGGCCTACGAAGAGCACGGCCCGATCTTCAGCATGCGGCTGCTCCACACCCGGGTGATCTTCATGCTCGGCCCCGAGGCCAACCACTTCGTCACCGTCGCCCACCCGGAGAGCTTCCACTGGCGCGAGTCGAGCTTCGGCGACCTGATCCCGCTGCTCGGCGACGGCCTGCTGACCGTCGACGACGACTTCCACGACCGCGCTCGGGCGATCATGATGCCCGCCTTCCACCGCGAGCAGATCGCCGTCGCGATGGAGGCGATGGAGGTCGAGGCGGCGGCGGCGATCGAGCCCCTGCGCCCCGGCGAGGTCGTCGACGTCTACGCCTGGATGCGCAACCTGGCGATGCGGATCGCGATGCGGGCGCTGCTCGGCCTCGACCCCGACGAAGCCGGCAAGGGTGCCGCAGCGGCCGAGCACTTCGAGCGCGCCCTCGGCTTCTACGGGATCGACTTCGGCCTTCGCCTGCTGCGCGGTCCGGGATCCCCCTGGCGCAAGATGGTGGCCTCGCGCGCGGTCCTCGACGAGATCGTCTTCGGCGAGATCGCCCGCCGCCGTGCCGAGCCCGATCCCGACCGCCACGACATCCTCAGCCTCCTGGTCGACGTCCGCGGCGAGGGCGGCGAGGCTTTCAGCGACCGCGAGATCCGCGACCAGGTTATGACGCTGATGTTCGCCGGTCACGACACCTCGACCTCGACCCTGACCTTCATGCTGCACGAGCTGGCGCGCCACCCCGACGTCCTCGCCAGACTGGTCGAGGAGCAGGACCGGGTCCTCGGCGGCGCCACGCCCAGCGCCGAGCAGATCGAGCGCGAGCTGCCCTACCTCGACATGGCCCTCGACGAGGTCCTGCGCCTCTACCCGCCCGCCTGGATCGGCCCCCGCCGCGCCGTCCGCGACTTCGAGTTCGGCGGCTGGAGCGTGCCCCGCGGCGCCTACGTCAACTACTGCTCCTGGGCCAGTCACCGCATTCCCGAGGTCTTCCCCGAGCCCGAGGCGTTCATCCCCGAGCGCTTCACCCGCGCGCGCAAGGCGGCCCTCCCCCGCGGCGCCTACGTCCCCTTCGGCGGCGGCCAGCGAGTCTGCATCGGCAAACGCTTCGGCCAGACCGAGGTCAAGCTGGTGGCGACGATGCTGCTGCAGCGCCTGCGCTTCGACGCCCTCCCCGGCCGCACGATGACGGTGCGCCAGATGCCGACCCTCTCGCCGAAGGGCGGCCTGCCGATGCGGGTGCTGTCGCGCGCCGGCGAATTGGCCTGATCGATCGGCACGGCTTCGCCTAACATTCCTCCGCTTTGCCAGGGGGAACCACGAAGACGACTATCTGTGCCGCGCTGCTCGCCTGCGCCCTGCTCTTGCCGGCCCGGGCCCTGGCGGTGCCGCCCGCCAACGACGACTTCGCCGGCGCGGTCGAGCTGACCGGCGAACCGGCCGTGGCCGCCGGTACCACCGTCGGGGCGACGAGGGAGACCGGCGAGCCCGAGCCGGCCGGCGGGCCGGGGGACGCCTCGGTCTGGTACCGCTGGACGCCGCAGCGCTCGGGCGAGATCCGCGTGCACTGCACCAGCTTCCGCGACGTCGTCGTCGGCGTCTACACCGGCGCCTCGCTCGGATCACTGACCGAAGTCGTCTCCGACGGCACGGGCGCCGAATGCGCGTATCCCGACGCCCGCTTCCTGGCGGCCGCGGGGACCACCTACTGGGTTGCGGTCGACACTGTCGCCGGCGCCGGTGGTTTCGAAATCGAACTCGCCAACGGCTCGCCGGTCCCAGCCAACGACGACTTCGCCAACGCCACCCCGGTCAAGGACTTCGGCGGCAACGCCGCCGCCGAAGGCAGCACCCTGGGCGCCAGTCGCGAGCCCGGCGAGCCGGCGATCGGTGGCAGCGCGACCGGCTCGTCGATCTGGTTCCGCTGGACCGCACAGCGAACCGGGACCGCCCGCATCTTCCCCTGCGTCGGCAGCTTCCACCCCGTCGTCGCGGCCTTCACCGGCAGCGCGGTCAACGCGTTGACCCCGGTCGGCACGCCGGCGGACGCCGCGATGGGGGACAGGGCCTGCGGCCTCGGCGGGATCGGTGGGCTGACCCTGCCTGCGGTGGCCGGCCAGACCTACTCGATCGCCGTCGACGGGGCCGGGGGCCAGACCGGCTGGGCCCAGCTCAGCATCATCGAAGCCCCGTTCCCGCTGTACGGCCCCCAGGTGACGCTGGGCCGCAAGGTCCGGATCAAGCGCGGCCGGGCCAGGATTTGGTTTCGCGCGGCCTACCCGGAAGCCGAATTCCACTGCCGCCTCGATGGGGGGAAGACGCTGCCCTGTCTCTCGCCGGTGACCTACACCGGCCTGCGCGCGGGGAGCCACCGGTTCGAAGTCAGCGCGACGGTCCAGGGCCTGATCCCGGTCGGGCCCTCGGTTCGCCACTTCGCGATCAAGCGGGGCCGGCGATGAGGCGGCGCCTGCTGCTCGCGGCTTCCTCGGCGCTGCTGCTCGCCGGCCTCCTCCCGGCGGCCGCCGGCGCCGCCATCTACTGGGGCGGCGACAGCTTCATCGGCGCCGCCAACCTCGACGGCACCAAGGCCCTGATCAGCTACCCCTACGAAATCGTCAACGCCCCGCCGCAGACCCACGTCTGCGGCGTCGCGGTGAACGGCAGCGACGTCTTCTGGGCCGATCCCCGGGACAACACGATCGGCCGCATGGAATTGAGCCCCAACCCGGCGGGCCGGCTCGATTATCTCAACGAACGCGTTGCCGTCGACGAAGCGCTGATCAGCAACGTGGAGGAACCGTGCGGGATTGCCGTCGACGCCGGCCACATCTACTGGGCGAGCGCCGGCGGGTTGTCGATCGGCCGCGCCAACCTCGACGGCAGCGGCGTGGAGCGCAACCTCGTCGTCGGCCTCTCTCGTCCCTGCGGGATCGCGGTCGACGGCCAGCATCTCTACTGGAGCGACGTCGCCGCCGACACGATCGGCCGCGCCAACCTCGACGGCAGCGACCCCGAACGCGAATTCATCGTCGGCGTCCACCACCCGTGCGGGGTGGCCGTCACCGCCGACCACCTCTACTGGACCGGCGAGAGCCCGAGGGGGATCGGCCGCGCCGACCTCGATGGCGGCGCGGTGGATGACGACTTCATCCCTCTCACGGACGAACCATGCGGGATCGCCGCGACCGCAACCCACCTCTACTGGGCCAACCGCTTCCAACCCGGGCCCCTGGTCTCCTCGGCCACGATCGACGGCAGCGAAGTGCACCCGCTGGTCACCGAACCGTCCTACGCTGCCTCCTGCGGGGTGGCGATCGACTCGCGCGTCTTCGGCGAACCGCCGCCCAAGTCCTCACGGTCGATCCGGATCGGCGAAGTCAAGCGCCGCAAGCAGGGCCGGCTGCTCGAACTCCTCCTCTTCGTGCCCGAACGGGGGACGCTCACTGTCGATTCGCCCCGCCTCGGCTGGAAGCTGGAGACGGGGCCGACGCCGCCGCCATGGCGCGGCGGGGAGTTCCGCTGGAAGCTGAAGATCTGGCCCGGGAACGGGGCGGCCGGCAAGCGGATCCGCAACGAGCTGGCGAAGGCCGGCCGGTCGGCCGTCGACCTGCATCTGACCTACCAGGAGACCGGGAGGCTGGCGGTGAAGAGCGAAAAGGAGCTCGTCTTCCTGCGCCCCCACCGCCCCCGGAGCTGATCCCGCCGGCGCGATCGGCGATGATCGTGGCTTGCGAGCGCTGGTCATATCCGACACCCACTTCGGGGCCTGGACGGGCCGCGACCTGCTGCGCGAGGAGTTCGCGCTGGAGCGGCTGGCGCCGGCGCTGGACGACGTCGACGAGCTGATCTTCCTCGGCGACCTCTTCGACTTCCTCTTCGGCTCGGTGGAGGAAGCGGTGGACGCGGCCGACGGGCTGCTGAAGCTGATCGACGAGAAGATGGCCGGCGGCCGCCTCGTCTTCCTCGCGGGCAACCATGACCATCACCTCGTCCACCGCGACGAAGAGGACCGCTTCGAGGCGCGTCTGGCCGACGGCGAGGCGGCGGGGACCGGGCCCGCCCGCACGGGTCCCTGGTACTTCCGCGCCTTCCTCGAACGGCGCCTGCCGCGGGTCGAGATCGAGATCGCCTATCCGACCTACGGCTTCGGCGGCGTCCTCCTCACCCACGGCCACTACCTCGACCCGCACGCGCGGATGAGCGGCTCGCGCGGCTCCCGGCTGCTGACGCGAACGCTGTGGGCGATCGCCTCCGGCGGTCCCGAGCAGCCAAAGACGGTCGCCGACTACGAGTCGGTGATCACCCTGCTCACGGAGTGGCTCTACGTCGTCGCCCAGATGCCGCACGGAACCCACGCCCAGCAGAACGTCTTCCGCGCCCTGCAGAAAGCGAGCCGCGCGGCCTACGCGCTTGGCGCCCCGCTGCGCGGCGCCAAGCGGCTCGAGGAGCATCTGCGCCCGGCTGCCGCGGAGAGCGAGGCCGACTCGCTGCCGAGCGAGGAGCACTTCGCCGCGGTCGTCCGCGACGAGGCTCAGCGCCAGGCCCGCGAGCAGCCCCTCGCCGGCCCCTCCTGGCCGGTGCCGCTCTACCCCGAGCCGACCGTGATCTCGCGCAGCGACCCCTCCGAGCACGCGCTCGACGCCTTCGCCCAGGTCGTCGAGAACCTCGGCTGGGGGGAGGAGGCGGAGACGATCGTCTTCGCCCACACCCACCAGCCGCTCGCCGACATACGCTGCCGCCGCGGCACCGCGACCAGGTACTGGAACACCGGCTCCTGGATCTACGAGCCCGACCTCGGCTCGCGCCAGGCCTACGCCCGCTATCTGCGCTACGCCTGGCCGGGCACCGCGGTGCTGATCGACTCCGAGCAATCGCAGCCCCGGCTGCTCGAGCTGCTCGCCGACCTCAACCCGCTGCACGGCGGCGTCGGGTTGCCGCCGGCGCCGTGATGCCCTTCGCGCTCGAGTCCTACTGGGCGGTGGCCGGCGGCCTGATCCCGATCATCGGCGCCGGCGGCGTCTTCTTCCTCGTCTGGTACGCGGTCCGAGACAACCCCTCGGAAAAGGGAGACGACGAAGAAGAGGGCCGCGACGACGAGCGCCGCGACCCTCCGGGTCCCACCGAGTAGCGCGCGCCGCTACTTGATGAACAGCATCTCCTCGTACTTCGGCAGCGGCCAGAGGTCGTCGGCGACGACGCGCTCGAGCTTGTCGGCTGCGGCGCGGACGTCGCCCATCGCCGCCAGCTGCTTGTCGCGGGCGTGGATCGCCAGGTCGAGGCCCTCGAGCCCGTCGGGGTATTCGTTGGCCTCCTCCAGCGCCAGCAGCGCTTTGCCCATCGCCTCGAGGTTCTCGCGTACCTCACCGGCGACGCCCTCGGCGACGCCAGAGTCCCTGATCAGCGCCAGGTAGCGCAGCGCCGCCGGCAGGATCATCGTCTTCGCGATCGTGTGCGCGGTCTCGGCCTCGATGTTGGCCCGGATCGTGTACTGCTCGACCCAGACCTCATAGCGGGAGTCGAGCTCGCGCTCGTTCATCACCTTGTACTTCTCGAAGGCGGCGACCGTGTCGGGCGCGATCACCTCGGGCAGCGCGTCCGGCGTCGTCCGCAGGTTCTTCAGCCCGCGCTGCTCGGCCTCGGCGTGCCACTCCTCGGAGTAGTTGTCGCCGCCGAAGCAGATCGCTTTGTTGGCGGTGTAGGAGTCCTTGACGATCTCCATCACGGCCTCCGGCATCGCCGTGCCGGCGTCGAGCTTGGCCTGCAGCTGGTCGGCGAGCTCGTCGATCGCCTCGGCGGCGATCGTGTTCAGCACCGTGTTGGGGAAGGCCAGCGACATGCTCGACCCCAGCGCCCGGAACTCGAATTTGTTGCCGGTGAAGGCGAACGGCGAGGTCCGGTTGCGGTCGCCGCCGTCGAGCGGCAGCTTCGGCAGCACGGTCGTCCCCAGGTCGAGGAAGGAGGCCGGGGTGTTCGGGTCTCCCTCGCCGGTCGCGATCGCCTCGAACGCTTTTTCGAGCTCGGCGCCGAGGAAGATCGAGATGATCGCCGGCGGCGCCTCGTTGGCTCCGAGTCGGTGGTCCTGGCCGATGTTCGCGACCGAGGCGCGCAGCAGGCCCTGGTGTTTGTTGACGGCCTGGATCACCGCCGTGCAGAAGAAGAGGAAGACGATGTTCTCGTGTGGCGTATCGCCCGGGTTGAGCAGGTTGATGCCCGAGTCGGTGCCCATCGACCAGTTGTTGTGCTTGCCGGAGCCGTTGACGCCGGCGAACGGCTTCTCGTGCAGGAGGCAGACCATGCCGTAGCGGCGGGCGACGCTTTCCAGTGTCCGCATCAGCAGCTGCTGGTGGTCGGAGCCGACGTTGGAGTTCTCGAAGATCGGCGCGATCTCGTACTGCGCCGGCGCGACCTCGTTGTGGCGGGTCTTTACCGGGATGCCGAGCTTTTTCATCTCCAGTTCGGAGTCCATCATGAAGGCCAGCACCCGCTCCGGGATCGAGCCGAAGTAGTGGTCGTCGAGCTCGTGGCCCTTTGGCGGCTTGGAGCCGAACAGGGTGCGGCCCGTCGCGATCAGGTCGGGGCGCTCGAAGAAGTACTGCTCGTCGATCAGGAAGTACTCCTGCTCGGGCCCGACGGTGGTGAAGACGTGCTCGGACTGATCGTCGCCGAGCAGCTTCAGCGCCTTGATTGCCGCCGTCGAGAGAGCGTCCATCGAGCGCAGCAGCGGGATCTTCGCGTCGAGCGCCTCGCCGGTCCAGGAGGCGAACGCGGTCGGGATCGCGAGCAGCGTACCGTTCGGGTTCTCGAGCAGGAAGGCGGGGCTGGTCGGGTCCCAGGCGGTGTAGCCGCGAGCCTCGAAGGTCGCGCGCAGGCCGCCGGTTGGGAAGGAGGAGGCGTCCGGCTCGCCCTGGATCAGAGCCTTGCCGGAGAAGCCGGCGAGCACTTTGCCTTCGCCGGCGGGCTCGAAGAAGCCGTCGTGCTTCTCCGCGGTCGAGCCGGTCAGCGGCTGGAACATGTGCGTGTAGTGGGTGGCCCCGTTCTCCAGCGCCCAGGCCATCATCGCGTCGGCGACGGCGTCGGCAAGCTCCGCGTCGAGCGTGTCGCCGCCGGCAATCGTCGCCTGCAGCTTGTCGAAGACGTCAGCCGGGAGACGCTCCTGTTGCTCGGCGAGATCGAAGACGTTGAGGCCGAAGGCTTCGTTCTCGGGAAGGGTCAGGTCGAGGGCGCCGAGGGACTCACCGTTGGAGCTCCACTGGGCCGCGGTCACGTTCTGCTGGCGGATACGGGTCATCGCTTGGTTCGTCCCTCACTTGGCGCGTGCCCGGCTTCACCAGGCACGATCGATTGCTGATACCGACTCCCTAATCGAAGAGCGGGAAAAAGCCTAATGGGAGTTGCCTAAAAGTGGCTTTGTACCGCCGTACAGCGTTGCCCCGCCGCGGTTGTCCCTCATGTCGCCGACGAGCGCGAACGGATAGCCTCCTGGCCGCAGAGCCAAGCCGAAAATCGGGAGGGACCAGACCGCAATGTTCGTTTCCAAGGCCGCCGTCGTCGGCGGCGGCACCATGGGGGGCGAGATCGCGCAGGCGATCGCCGCCGCCGACATCCCCGTCGTCGTCAAGGACATCGACCAGAGGTTCGTCGACGCGGCCCTCGAGAAGGCCCGGGCGGTGACCGAGGGCCAGCTCGGGCGCCTGGTCAAGAAGGAGAAGCTGAGCCAGGAGCAGGCAGACGCCCGCCTCGCCGAGGTCATGGGCCAGATCACCGGCGCGACCACCTACGAGGAGTTCGGCGACGTCGACTTCGTGGTCGAGGCGGTGCCGGAGAAGCTGGCGATCAAGCAGGCGGTCTTCCGCGAGCTCGACCAGGCGACCCCCGGCCACGCGATCCTCGCCTCCAACACCTCGGCGCTCTCGATCACCGAGATGGGGGAAGCGACGCTGCGCGCCGACAAGGTCGTCGGCTTCCACTTCTTCTACCCGGCCTCGGTGATGCCCCTGGTCGAGGTGATCGTCGGCGAGGACACCTCGCAGGAGACGGCCACCGCCGCCTACAACTTCGCCCAGGCGATCAAGAAGCAGCCGATCGTCTGCGGCGAGATCCCCGGCTTCGTCGTCAACCGGATCCTGATGGCGACGATCGGCGAGATCTGGCGCGCGCAGGAGGAGCAGGGCCTCTCGCTGAAGGCAATCGACGAGGCGATCGCTGCCGCCCAGGTGGCACCGATGGGCCCGTTCTTCCTCACCGACCTGCTCGGCCTCGACACCGTCCTGCACGTCGCCGAGCACCTGCGCGAGGCCTATGGGGAGACCTTCTACGTCCATGCCGGCCTGCAGAAGCTGGTCGGCGAAGGCAAGCTCGGCGCCAAGAGCGGCGGCGAGGGCTTCTTCAAGGACGGCGAGCAGACGATCCCCGGCGAGGCCGCGCCCGATGCCGAGGAGCTGGTCGCGATGTTCACCTGCCGCGCCCTGATCGAGGCTTGCCTCCTGGTCGAGGAGGGGGTCACCTCGGTCCGCGACGTCGACCTCGGGATGATGGCCGGCGCCGGCCTCGACCCCCGCCGCGGGTTGCTGCCGCCGTTCTGGAAAGCCGACGTCGAAGGGCTCGGCAAGGTGCTCGAGACGATCGAGGTCCTGGAGGAGAAGCACGGCGAGCGGTTTGCGCCGCCGGTGACGCTGAAGCGGCTCGTCGCCCAGGGCCGGCTCGGGCTGGAGAGCGGGCAGGGCTTCTATCCCTACCCGCAGCCCGACGAGGGCGAGCAGCCCGAGAAGGTGAAGCTGGAGACGCGCGGCGAGGTGGCGATCGCCTGGCTCGCCAACCTGCCGATGAACGCGGTCTCCCCGGATGTGGTCCGTGACCTCGGCGCCGTCTGGGAGCGAGTCAAGGCCGACGAGAACGTGCACGCCATGGTGATCGCCTCCTCGGTCCCGGTCGTCTTCTCGGCCGGCGCCGACATCAAGGCCTTCACCGCGATGGACGAGGCGGCGGGCGAGGAGCTGATCCACGCCGGCCACGCCCTGCTGCGCGAGCTAGGTACTGAGTCGGTTGCGACGATCGCCGCCGTCAACTCGATCGCCTACGGCGGCGGCTGCGAGATCGCGATGGCCTGCGACGTGCGGATCGCCGCTGAGGCCGCGGTCTTCGGCCAGCCGGAGATCAAGCTCGGGATCATCCCCGGCTTCGGCGGCACCCAGCGGCTGCCGCGGCTGATCGGCCCCAACCGGGCGCTGGAGATGAACCTGATCGGCGACGCGGTCCTCTCCGAGGAGGCGCTCGAACTCGGCCTCGTCAACCGCGTCGTCCCCGACCACGAGCTGTTCGAGACGGCGCTGATGTGGGCCCGCAAGCTCGCCGCCCAGGCACCGGTCGCCGTAGGCGAGATCAAGCGCGTCTCCCACCAGGGCGACCTCGACGCCGGGATCGAGGCCGAGAAGCAGGGCTTTGCCAGCGCCTTCAACAGCGCCGACGCCAAGGAGGGCATCGCCGCCTTCCTCGACAAGCGCACCCCGAAATGGAGCGGGAGCTAGCGGACTCCGAAGCGACGGCGCGGCTGGCGCAGCTCGTCCGCGACTCGCGCCGCACGGTCGTCCTCAGCGGGGCGGGGATCTCGGTGCCTTCCGGGATCCCCGACTTCCGCACGCCGGAGACGGGCCTCTGGGAGAAGGTCGACCCGATGGAGGTCGCCCATATCGACGTCTTCGAGCGCGACCCCGAGCGCTTCTGGTCCCACTACCGGCCGCGCTTTCACTCGCTCGCCGGCAAACGGCCCAACCGCGCCCACGAGGCGATCGCCGAGCTCGAGCAGTGCGGCCTGGTCGAGGCGACGATCACGCAGAACATCGACCGCCTGCACCGCGCCGCCGGCTCCGGCGAGGTGGTCGAGGTGCACGGCTCGATCGCGACCTCCTCCTGCACCGCCTGCGGCGAGAGCTACCCGCTGGAGCGGGTCGAGGAGCTCTTCGACGATCGCGGGGTCGCGCTCTGCGCCGGCTGCGGCGGGGCGGTCAAGCCCGACGTCGTCCTCTTTGGCGAGATGCTGCCGCTGGACGCGATCGGCCGCGCCACCGAGCTCGCCGAAACGGCCGACCTGATGCTCTGCGTCGGCTCCTCGCTGGTCGTCCACCCGGTCGCCGGCCTGCCGGCGCTCACCCTCGAGCGCGGCGGCAGGCTGGCGATCGTGACCAAGGGCGAGACGCCCTACGACGACGCGGCCGAGATCAAGCTCGAAGGCGAGGTCGACGAGGAGCTGGCGGCGCTGGCCGCCGCCCTCGCCTGACCTCGACGTTCAGAACTTGACGCCCTGCTGCTCGCAGTTGGCGACGATCGTTTCGGGGCGGTCGCCGGTGAAGCCCGACGCACGCTGGCAGATGGCGACGGCTTCCTGACCGCAAGCGCTGATCGTTTCTGCCCCGACTATGCCGGCGACGTTCGGGTTGATGCACCCGATCGGCGGAGCGGGATTGCTGTCGCCGACCGTGGCGAAGACCACCGCCAGCATCGCGACAACGGTCACGATCAAGGCAATCAGGGCCGCCTTGATCTCGCGTGAACTGAGCTTGTAGAGCGGCGTGGTCTGCCGCGCGTAGTGTCCTTCAAGTGGCATGGCGGCAGCCTATCCGGGTTGCTCCAGGCAGCGGTATCGCCACCCGGGCGAAGAATCGCCGCCGATCTTTAGACACCTGTACGTAGTGGCATTCCTCTCCCGGAGAGATGGTTACGCGGTCCCAGAGTGGGCTCAGAACGCCGACTGGGGAGCGTCTTGTCCGCAGTGCCCGTTACCGCGTATTTCGAGAAAGGAAAACCGCATTTATGGAATGGTTGAGCGAAGGCGCCAATTCATGGCAGCTCACCGCCGCGACCCTGGTCGGCCTGATGAGCGTCCCCGGGCTGGTCGTGCTTTACGGCGGCGTCATGCAGAAACGCTGGTCGGTGAACTCGATGATGATGGCGTTCGTCGCCTTCGCGATCGTGGTGATCCTGTGGGTCCTCGTCGGCTTCAAGATGGGCTTCGGCGAGCCGATCCACTTCTTCGGCACGGACTCCGGGTTCTTTGGGAATCTGCTCGGTAAGCCCGAATCGATTCTCGGCAGCGCCGATCTGCTGAAGCAAGCCCACATACCCGAGCTGGCGGAAGAAGAATTCCTCTTCCCGCAATCGACGCTCGCGTACTTCCAGATCGTCTTCGCCGCGATCACGCCGTTGCTGATGCTGGGCTCGGTCCTGGGCCGCTTCAACTTCAAAGCGTGGATCCCGTTCGTGGCCCTCTGGACGCTGCTCGTCTACACGGTCAACGCCTTCCTGATCTGGGGCGGTGGCTTCTTCGCCCAGCAGGGTGCGATCGACTACTCGGGCGGTTACGTGATCCATCTCGCCGCCGGAGTCTCCGGCTTCGTCGCCGCGGCGGTGATCGGACCCCGCCTGCAGCGCGACCGCGAGGTCGACGCGCCGAACAACCTGGCGATGGTCGCCGTCGGTGCCGGCCTCCTCTGGATGGGCTGGAACGGGTTCAACGGCGGCGACTGGTACAGCGCCGGCGAAGTCGCCTCCGCATCGATCCTCAACACCAACCTCTGCACCGCGGTCGCCTTCCTGGTCTGGGTGGCGATGGACTACCTGACCGGGCGCAAGCCGAGCCTGATCGGCGGCGTCAACGGCATGATCGTCGGCCTCGTCGCGATCACCCCCGGCGCCGGTTTCGTCAACGGCTGGGGCGCGATCATCATCGGCGTGGTCGCCTCGGTCCTCGTCTACCTGGCGCTCAACTACCTGAGCCGGGTCGCGCCGTTCCGCAAGGTCGACGACACGCTCGGCGTCATCTACACGCACGGCTTTGCCGGCCTCCTCGGCGGCCTCCTGGTTGGCATCTTCGCCAACAAGCTGATGGCCGGCGAACACGAAGGCCTGATCTCAGGCGGCGGCTTGGACCTGCTCTGGAAGCAGGCCTATACGGGCGCCTGGGTGATCGTGTTCTCCGCGATCGGCACGTTCATCCTGCTCAAGCTCGTCGGTCTGGTCGTCCCATTGCGGATGTCCGACGAGGAAATGGAAACCGGCGACATCGCCGTCCACGGGCACGAGGTCTATCCCTCCGACGTCCCGTCGCTCGGCTACCCCGGCGGTGCCCCGCCGGCCCCGCCGGCCCCGGCTTCCACCCCGGGAGGCGCCGCCTAGGCAATCCCCAGCTGTAGTGCCCCGACGCAGTCCGGAACCGCCCCCGCCCCCTTTCCCGGGGGCGGTTCCGCGTCTGGGGTCAAGTGGGCAGGTGGCCGCGGGCCGCCTCGGCGCGGAGCACGTCGATCATGGTCGCTACCGCCGGGGTGGCGGCGGCGCCACGGGGGGTGGCGGCGAAGACCTTGCGGACCGGGCTCGCCGGGTGCAAGGCGCGGACGACGATGTCCTCGCGCACGGTCGAGAGCGCCAGCTCCGGGATCAGGGCGACGCCGACCCCCGCCGCGACCAGGCCCTGGACGGTCTGGTAGTCGTCGCTTTCGAAGGCGACCGCCGGTTCGAAGCCGGCGGCGTGGCAGGAGCGGATCACGTGCTTGGCACAGGGGCTGGCGGCCGAGGTCTGGACGAAGGACTCCTCGCGCAAGTCGCCGAGCTCGATCTGCTCATGGCCGGCGAGCGGGTGATCGGCGGGGAGGGCGAGGTGGAGCGGGTCGTCGAGCAGCTCGAAGCGGCGCATGCCGGCGCCGAGGCGCTCTCCGACGCCCTCGAATTCGAACAGCAGGACGAGGTCGAACTCACCCGCCCGCAGCCGCGGCGCGATCTCCTCTGGCTCGCCCTCGGCGAGAGTCAGCTCGACCCCTGGGTGAGAGGCGCGAAAAGCGGCGACCGCGCGCGGCATCAGGGTCGAGCCGGCGGTCGGGAAGGAGGCGGTGCGCAGGCGCCCGCCGCGACCGCGGGCGATCGCCGCCACCTCCGACTCGGCGGTCTCCATCTGGGCCAGGATGCCGCCGACGTGGGCGACGAGGGCGGCGCCGGCTGGGGTGGGGAGGACGCCGCCGCGGCGGCGCTCGATCAGCGCCGTCCCCAGTTCGCCCTCGAGCGTGGCGATCGCCTGCGAGACAGCCGACTGCGAGTAGGCGAGCTCGTCGGCGGCGGCGGAGAAGGAGCCGCGCTCGACGACCTCGCGAAAGACGTTGAGGCGGGTCGTATTTAGCATAAGCAGAACTGATTTTAGCAATCATTGATACCAGTTGCGCTGATAGAACATCAGTGACACCATCGGCGACGAGCTTCAAGCAAACGACTGACACGCAAGACAGGAGGCACCTGAAATGGCTCTCAAGCTGATCGTTTCCTACGACGACACCGATTACGACAAAGACGCGCTGGCGCTCGGCCGCGTGCTCGCCCTCGGCGGCGCCGAGCTTTCGCTCGCTTACGTCGTCCACTCCTTCGGCGGCGCCCTCGACGAGAAGGCGGCTGAGGAGATGCTGACCCGGGCTGCGGCCTCGGTCGGCTCCCCCGAGATGCCCCGCCACGTGGTCGTCAACGCGGGCACCAGCGTCGGCCTGACCGAACTGGCCGAGCAGGAGAACGCAGACGTGATCGTCTTCGGCTCCGAATACCGGACCGCTCCCGGGCTGGTCAAGCCGGGGATCTCGGCTCACAAACTGCTGCTCGGCGGCCCGGCGGCGATCGCCGTCGCTCCGGCCGGCCTGCACACCGCGCCGGCGGTCAGCATCAACACCGTCGGCATCATCGACGAGGGCGACGCGGCGGCGCGGCAGACGGCGCAGAGCCTTGCCGCTGCGCTCGGCGCTCAGGTCGGCGAGTACGGCTCCGGCCCGGTCGACTTCCTCGTTGTCGGCTCGCGGCCCGAGGCACCCGAGGGCAAAGTCGTCCTCAGCGCCAAAAGCGACTACGCGGTCGAGGCCGCGACCTACCCGGTCCTGGTCCTGCCCCGCGGCAGCGCGCTCGGCTTCGCCGGCTAGTCGGCGTCTTTTCTCAGGACCACGATCACGGCCGCGACCTTTGGGTCGCGGCCGTCGATCTTCTCGCGGGCTTCGGCCCAGTGCAGCGGGCGGCCTCTGAAGCCGACGATTTCGGCGAGCAGGGCCTCGGGGTCGTCGGTCTCGATCGCAAAGGCGTCGGGCGTCGGCGGCGGCGGAGACGTCTCGAGCAGCTCCCGGGTGACCTCCTCCGAGGCCCGCTCGGCGTTGGCCCAGCCCTGGCCGAAGGAGAGGTCGGCGTTCTCCATCTGCGGGCCCTCGAGGATCTTCAGCTCGCTGTCTCGCGGTACCCACTCGCGGTCGCCCATCGTGATCCGCCGGTCCTCGAGCCAGGGCTGCACGACTTTCTCGACCAGATCCTCGCGGGTGAGGTTGAAGACGCGGGCGCGGTGGACGCCGCGGTTGACTTCGACGTGGAACATCGAGCCGCGACGCTAGCGGAATTGCGATGATCGGGCCGATGCCGCCGAACCTGCCCGCGGCCGTCGTCTTCGACAACGACGGTCTCCTGCTCGACACCGAGTCGGTCTGGACCCGGGCCGAGGAGGACATGTTCGCCCGCCGCGGGCTCGAGTTCACCGCCGCCGACAAGCACGAGCTGGTCGGCACCTCGGCTGCGATCGCCTCCGGCGTGCTCGAACGTCGCCTCGACGCGCCGGGGGAGGGGGCGGAGCTGATCGAGGAGCTGAACGCGCTCGTCGTCGCCGAGCTCGAGCACGGGGTCGAGACGATGCTCGGCGCCCGCGAGCTGCTCGAACGGCTGAGGGGGCGCGGTACGCCGATCGCGCTCGTATCCAACTCCCCGCTCGCCTTCGTCCGCCGCTCGCTCGAGCTGGCCGGCTTCGACACGCACTTCGACGCCGTCGTCAGCGCCCACGAGGTGGCGGCGCCGAAGCCGGCTCCGGACCCCTACCTCGAGGCCTGCCGCCGGCTCGGGGTCGAGCCCGGCCCCGACGTCGTTGCCCTCGAGGACTCGCCGCCCGGGGTCGCCGCCGCTCGTGCCGCCGGACTCACCGTGATCGGCATCCCCTCGATCGACGGCGTCGTCCTCGACGAGGCCCATCACCTCGCCGAGTCCCTCCTCGACCAGATCGTCGCCGACCGCCTCGCCCTCTAGCCGTTTGCCCTCGCAGTTTGTCGCCCACAGGGCGACAAACTGCGAGGGCTCAGCCGCCGAGGATGCGGCGGCGGCGCAGGATGCGCTCGCTTAGCTCCAGCAGGTCGCGCACGGCGTGAAACTGGGCGGCGGTCAGCTGACCGGCGACGGCTGCTGCGGCTGCGTCCGCGGCCTCGCTGCGGCGCTCGGCGAGCGCCGCCATGTCGTTCTCGTGGCCGGGGTCCTGGGGGCCGGATTGCAGCTCGGTGAGGAGCGCCGCCAGGCCGGCGTCGAGTTGCAGCGCGGCCTCCCGCTCACGGTCCGCGTCGAGGTCGGCGCGGGCGCGGAGGAGGAGCGTCTCGCAAACGTCGATCCGCTCGCGTCCGGCGAGCGTCGCCGCCAGCCGTTCCTGTGGGCGCAGCTCCTCGTCGCGCCGGCGCCGGCGCGAGCCCCGATCGACGCCCGGGTCGACCTCGAGCGCGGCGGCAAAGGCGCTCTCAGCGACCTCCTCGCCGCTGCCGAACCCGATCCGCGCCGCCAGTGCCCGCTCGGCGCCGAGCGTGGGCAGTGCCGGGTCGGCCGCGGCGACCGCGTTTGCGTGCAGGGCGCGGTTGAGCAACGCGACCGCCTCGGCCAGCAGCGCGTCGACAGCCTCCTCGTCGGCCGCCGAGCGCTCGAGCCAGGCCCTCGCCTCGGCCTCGGCGGCGAACGGCGAATGGGCCTGGATCGAGGTCACCCGCGCCAGCGGCAGCGAGGTCGGAGCCGCCCCGGCCGCGGCCGCTCGCGGGCGCCGGCGACGGCGGGGCGGGGCGGGGGCGGTGCCGAGGGTGAGGATGGCGAGGACGCTCTCCTGGCCACCGGCTCCGCGCGCCAGGTAGCGACCGTCGGCCAGCGGCAGCGGGCCGGCGAAGTCGAGCTGTGCGAATCCGAATAGCTGTCCCAGGGCCCGGATTCTCCCGGGTCGGCGCTCAGCCGGGGGACCTAGTCTTCGCCGCCGCCCGAGCCGCCGAAGATCGCGCTCCGTTCCTGCTTGGAGTCGGGTTCGGAGTACTTCGAGGGCTTGATCGGCACGTCCGGGTTTTCGATCTGACCGAGGCGGTCGATCAGTCGCTGCCACTGGTCGGGTTTGAGCAGCGGCGAGAACTGGCCTTCGAACGGGCTCGACCCCGCTGGGTGGTAGCCGATGTGGACGTGGTCGTAGTGGTCGGGCAGGGCGAAGCTGGTTTCGCCGGGCAGGTCCTCGAGCGAGATCACCTGGTGGGGGTGCATCGTCCCCTGTAGCTGCAGCACGTCTTTGATCAGTTCGTCGGTGACCGTTCCCGGTCCCTGGTGCCCCGTGACCGGGATGCCGTTGATTTCGGCGATGTCCACCGCGTCGCCGGTGCTGTGCTCGGAGACGTTGCCGGAGGTGGTCAGGTAGCTGTGGCCGCACTCCAGGGCGCTGATCCTCATCGTGAATCCCTTCGCCCGCAGGTACTCGAGCACGGCGAGGACGCGGCGGTCGATCTTGCCGCTGGCGATGTCTTCGCGGCCGCACTGGTAGATGTCGAGCCCCTTGTCGGCCAGGACCCGGCGCTGCAGCGCTTCCTTGGAGAGGAGCAGGACGCCGGCACCGCTCAGCTTCGAGTTGAACGGGTTCTTGCCCTTGGCGCGGTAGATCGCCGTCGCTTCGAGCAGCTTCCAGCCGTCGAGGATCGGCTTCGGGTCGATGCTCGGGGCGCCGCGCCCGGCGGGCCGGATCGCGAAGTTGAGGTGGGGGTCGCTGCCCGTTTCGCGGCCGATCCTGCCCAGCACGGTCCCAGCTATAACCCTCGACCCGACCCTTAGGGTTCCGTCGTCGCCAGCGGGTTCGACCTGTTCCGTCCCGACAGCGGAGTGCTTGCTCGCCTTGCTGCCTGGGCGAGCCTCGGACTCCGCCTGTTCTCCTGCAGGGGCCCTGGAGCTGGCGCGGTCCGGCAGCGCCCGCAGCCGCGGCCGCAGGTTCTCGCTTTCGACCGGCAGTCGCTCTTCCTTGCCCGAGGCGGTCACCAGCGAGCGGTGCTTGCGGACGATCTTGCCCAGCTGCGCGTAGGTGTAGCGGTTGCCGTAGGTGTCTTCGAGGACGACGAACTTGCCGAGCTTCTTCGACTTGCCGAGCTTGCGGATGACGCCATCGTTGACCGCGACCACGGGGGAGCCGGCGGCGGCGAAGATGTTGATCCCGCGCAGGGTTGGCGAGGAGGAGATCACTTCAGCCGCCGAGCCGGCGATGCCGCTGTCGCCGCTCTTCAGCGACTGGCGGGCGGAGACGTCGTCGGCGTAGCGGGCCTTGGCGGCGATCGGGAAGTGGGCGCCCTCGGTCAAGCCGGTCAGCGAGCCGACCAGGTCGGAGGGGAGGCGGCCGTAGGCGCGCGCGTAGAGCAGCACCTCCTGCACGTACCAGTCGGCATGGTTGTAGGCGAGGATCGCGTCGTAGAGGTGGTTGGCACCGCCGGCCAGCTTCAGGTAATGGGCGGCGGCGCAGATCGCGTCGACCGGGTTGTAGGGGTCTTTGCGGCCGTCGCCGTTGGCGTCGAGGCCAAACGCTTCCCAGCTCGAGGGAAGGAACTGCATCCAGCCGACCGCACCAGCGCTGGATACGTTGAGGTTGGTGCCGAAGCCGGTCTCGATTTTGTTGATCGCCGCCAGCACCTCCCAGGGGATCCCGTATTCGGTGCCGCAGGCCTGGTAGATCGGGAGCAGGAAGGGCGGGATCTCGAACGAGTCGATGACGAAGTTGGGGACGCCGATCGGGGCCGGCCCGAAGGGCGCGATCGTCGTCGTCGGGTTGCCGGGGGTGGGGGCTCCGCCCGGAGTGAAGGGGGAGGAGCCGCCGTCGCCTTCTTCGGCCAGCGGCTGATCGCCGCCGCCGGTGGCGCTCGGCGCCTTGACGCCGCCGCTGTGGTGGACGCCGCCGCTGGAGTCGCCGAGGTCTTCGTTGCGGACGACGCCGCCGCTTTCGACGTCCGGGGCGACTTCGGAGCTGCCCAGGCTGGGACCCGAGCCGGAGCCTCCCTGGCGGTTGTTGACGTGCGGCTTGAGCAGTTCCTTGCCGGTGATCGTGACGGTTTCTTCTCGCGCCGCTTCTTCGCCCTTGTCGCAGTCGGGGTCGGCCTTGTCGACCTTGCCGTCGCTGTCGTCGTCGATCCCGTTGGCGCAGATCGGCAGCGGCAGCGTCGCCGTCGAGGGTGGGACGGTTTCGGTGCCCGTCGCTCCGGTGGTGCCCCGGGCGCCAGTGGCACCAGTGGCACCTTCATCGGCAGCGGCGATCCCGGCCCACGTGACCAGCGCCAGCAGGCTGGCGAGTGCCACTATCAGTGCCAATCTGGTCGATCTCATCCCAATGCGCCTTGATGCCCGTCGCTGCCGCAAATAGCGGACAAAGCCGTCTGACCCTCCCCGAGCACCTTGGGGTTCCAAGCTACCCGTTGGCCCAGATGAGTACAACGGCCTTTGCCGCCCCCCAACAAGGCCTTAATCAAGAGCTGCTTCATTGCGGCACGGGGCAGCGTTTCAACTGTTGCGGACGGGCTCGTTAAGCTGATGTCAACGAGTCGCGAAAGGCGGCGAAAGGCGGGGCATGGCGTATAAAGGCGGGCGGCGTGACCGACGAGCATGACGAGCAGGACGGGCTTCGCGCCCGCTCGGAGCAGGCTCTCGGCGAGCTGGCTCAGGCGCTGCTCGAGAACCCGACGCTGCACAACGCGATCTCGGCCGCGTTCGGCGCCCGCGAGAAGGCAATCGAGGCCCAGCAGGCTGCGATGAGCGCCCTCAATCTCCCCTCCGCGACCGACGTCGAACGCCTCGAGCGCCGCCTGCGCTCGTTCTCGCAGCGGCTGGAGGAGGTCGAGGAGCAGATCGATGAGCTCAGTCGCGAGATCGGCGCCCTGCGTCGGGAGAACGCCAAAGCAGCAAAGAAAAAAACCAAAGACTAACCCTCGACTTCAGCCTGAGAGTACGGTCGCGGCGGCGTTTCCCGCACGTTTCGCGGCATCCACTTCCTGCTCCTCTCCGAGTCGCTCTCCGGAGGCGCTTGCGGCGACGATCAGGACCGCTGCCAGGCTCAGCCCGAGGTCGCCCGCTCGGGCCAGCAACGTCGCCGTCTGCATGTCGGCGATCTCCCCGGCCCCGGCCGGAGCCGCCCCCGGCGGGTGCAGGGTGTCGAAGCTGACCGACTCGGCGAGCATCGCCCGCCCGCCCAGCTCGTGCGCCAGCGCCGCGGTCAGGTCGCGGTCCGGTCGGGCCGCCTCGCTCCCAGCCGTCGCGCCGAGGTGAGCGGCGGCGACGACGATCAGCTGGCCCGGCTCGGCGTCCTCGCCAATCGCCGTCCCGGTGCCGACCCGAACTGCACGCCCCACCCCCAGCTCGGCCAGATCGGCGAGGACGATGGCGGCGCTCGGCCCGCCCATGCCGGTCGACATCACGCTCAGCTCGCGTCCGGCCGGGGTCCGCCCCGAGTAGCCCCAGAGCCCCCGTGCGTGGTTGCTCATCTTCGGCTGCTCGAGCAGCTCCTGGGCCAGCATCAGCGCCCGCCCCGGGTCGCCGACCAATACCGCGTCTGCAGCAATCGGAGCCGTCGGTCGCAGGCGGGCGGGCATCGGGCGCGAGACTAGGGGTTGTATGGGGGCCAGGTCGGGTGACCCCCTTCACTCGCCTACCTACGTGAATCGGCTGCCGCCTTCCGAGCTACGCGCTCTGGCGTAGCGGCGCAAAACGTTCAGGGGGTCACCCGACCTGACCCACCGGAGCCTCTGTCTCGAGACCGAGACCGCACGTTTGAGGCAGCCGGCATCGCCCGCCCCTCGCGGAAGCTGCCGTCCCTCGGAAGCTCAGAGAGGGGACGGCCGCCGATCCCGTCTTCCGGGAAGCTCCCGGCTCACGAAAGCTGCCGACGTCGTGAGCCTTGGCGAGCTTCGGGGGAGGGGGTGGGGTGACCCCTGAACGTTTTGTGCCGCTGGCCGAGAGCGCGATCTCCTACTGGGCTGGCGACGATCCAGCCAGGTAGGCAAGTGAAGGGGGTCACCCCACCCCCTCCACGCCAACCTCGACTAGCCTCGCCACCCATGGACGAGCGGATTTCGTTGAGCGAGGCCTCGCGGCGCTCGGGAGTCCCGGCCAGCACCCTCAAACGCTGGGCCGAGGAGAAGATCGTGCCGGTGCGGCGCGGCCGCTGGACCGCGACCGCCGCCGCCCAGGCCCGGGTCGTGGCGCGGATGCGCGAGCGCGGCTACTCGCTCGAGGACCTGCGCGAGGCCGGTCGCGAGGGCCGGCTCGCCTTCGGCTTCGCCGAAGAGCTCTTCGCCGAAGACGAGGGCGAGGTGACGGTGGCGATGATCGCCCGCGAAACCGGGCTCGAGGAGGAGCTGATCGAGCGCATCCTGGTCATGCTCGGGACGCCGAAGGCGCGCCAGCGCCACCTCACCGCCGAGGACGCGGTCGCGCTGCGGCTCTGCGCCCGGGTGCTCGCCGCCGGCTTCCCGCTCGTCGCCTTCCTCCAGCTGGTCCGCATATACGTGCAGTCGATCCGCCGCATCGCCGACGCCGAGGTGCGGCTCTTCCACCTCTACGTGCACGAACCGCTGATCCGCGACGGCGTCCCCGAGCTGCAGATGGCCGAGGCGATGGGCGACCTCGCCGCCGAAATCCTGCCGCTGGCGGCGCCTCTGACCGAGTACCTGCACAACCGCTACCTGCGCCACTACATCGAGCAGGACGTGGTCGGCCACATGGAGTCCGAAGCCGGCGCCGACACGACCGAAATCGAGCTCGGCCAGGTCGCCGTCAGCCTTTGCTTCATCGACCTCACCGGCTTCACCCGCTACACCGAGGAGGAGGGCGACATCGAGGCGCTCGACGTGGTCGAGAATTTCGTCGCCACGGTCGAGCAGACGCTGCCGGGCGAGGCGACGATCGTGAAGACGATCGGCGACGAGGTGATGGTCGTCTCGCCGGACCCGGGCTCGCTGACCGAGTGGGCGGTGGAGTTGCTCGGGCGCTTCCCGCAGCGCCCGCAGCCGCGCGTCGGCATCCACTACGGCGCCGCCGTCTACCGCGATGGCGACTATTTCGGCGGCCAGGTCAACCTCGCCCACCGCGTCGTCAACCGCGCCCTCGCCGGCGAGATCCTGGTCACCGACCGGGTCTGCGAAGCGATCGCCGGCCGCGAGCGCCTCGCCTTCGATCCGATCGGCGAGGTGCAGCTGAAAGGGTTCCCGGTCCCGACCGAGCTGTTCCTCGTCCGCGCCGCCGAGCGCTCCTAGACTCGTCCTCGTGGAGAACGACCCGCTGCTGGAGCGCGTGCTCGCCGACGGTCTGCTCGGCGACGGACCGGTCCTCGTCATGCTCTCGGGCGGTCGCGACTCGGTCTGCATGCTCGACCTCGCGGCCCGCAGTCGCAGCCCGCGCGAGGTGCTTGCGCTCCATGTCAACTATGGGCTGCGCGACGACGCCGACGCCGACGAGCGCTTCTGCGCCCAGCTCTGCGACTCCCTCGATGTCGAGCTGAGCGTGCGCAGGCCGGTGCGGCCCGACGGTGCCGGCAACCTGCAGGCCTGGGCCCGCGACGTCCGCTACGACGCCGCGGCGCGGATCGCGCTGCCGCTGCAGGCCCGGATCGTCACCGGCCACACCGCCGACGACCAGGTCGAGACGATCCTCTACCGGCTTGCCTCCTCGCCGAGCCGGCGGGCGCTGCTCGGGATGAAGCCGAGCGACGGCGTCCTCGCCCGCCCGCTGCTCGGCACGACTCGGACTGAGGTGACCGAATACTGCGAGCGGCGCGGCCTCGTCTGGCGCGAGGACGCGAGCAACGGCGAGCCGACCTTCGCCCGCAACCGGATCCGCGCCGGCCTCTTGCCCGAGCTGGCCGAGGTGCACCCGGCGGCGGCCGCCAACGTCCTGCGCACGGCGGCGATCCTGCGCGACGAGGCCGAGGTCCTCGATGCCCTCGTCGCCGCCGAGCTCGACGGCTCCGGCGCAGAGCGGCGGGGGACGATCCGCCAAGCGCGGTTGCGTGAGCTGCATCCCTCCCTGCGCCGGCTCGTCGTCCAGCAGCTCGCCGACGCCGCCGCCGGCCGGCCGGTCCCGGGCGCGGCCCGCTTCGCCGAACAGGTCGCCGAGCTGCGCCACGGCGGCGCCATGCTCGACCTCGGCGGCGGCGTCCGCGCCGTCCTCGAGCACGGCGTGATCCGCGCCGAGCGCCCCTGAGCCCGCGTCCGCGCGTGTCTATCTAGACTGCCGCCAGTGACCGACTCGGCGATCGGGGAGATCCTCGTCTCAAAGGAGGACCTGCAGCGCCGCGTCGCGGAGCTGGGGACTGAGATAAGCCGCGATTACGCCGGCCGCGACCTCTTCATGGTCGGGGTGCTGAAGGGCGCCGTCCTCTTCCTCGCCGACCTGATGCGCAGCGTCGACGTGCCTTGCGAGATCGACTTCATGGCCGTTTCCAGCTACGGCTCGCAGACCGACTCCTCCGGCGTCGTCCGCATCCTCAAGGACCTCGACGCGCCGATCGAGGGCCGTGACGTCCTCATCGTCGAGGACATCATCGACTCCGGCCTCACCCTCCAGTACCTGATGCGCAACCTGCGCGCCCGCAACCCGGCCTCGCTCGAGGTCTGCGCGCTGCTGACCAAGCCGGAGCGGCTGCGGGTCGACCTCTCGCCGCGTTACGTCGGGTTCGAGATCCCAAACCGGTTCGCGGTCGGCTACGGCCTCGACCACGCTCAGCGCCACCGCAACCTCGATTACGTCGCCGCGTTAGCCGAATAGACGGCAAAAGCCCCCTGGTACGCTGATTTATTCCCTTGAGACGTTTCTTCAAAAGCGCGGCATTTCCGATCCTCCTGGTGGTCATCCTCGCCTTCGTGGCGCAGCGCTGGATCAGCAACGATCCGGGCCCGAAGGCGCCCTCCTACACCGAACTGGTGAAGGAAGGCGGCCTGATCGCCGAAGGTCAGATCAAGAAGGTCACGGTCAACGTCAAGGACTCGAGCCTCGACGTTGAAAAGAAGAACGGCGAAAGCTTCTCGACCGGGTATCCGCCGAACACCGAAGAATCGCTGCTCAAGCGGCTCGAAAGCGCACCGAACAACCTCGAAACCACGGTCCACGGCACCGGCGGCTCGAGCATCCTCTCGCTGCTCACCTACATCCTGCCCTTCGTCCTCTTCTTCGGCTTCTGGATCTTCCTCATGAACCAGATGCAGGGCGGCGGTTCGCGGGTGATGAACTTCGGCAAATCGAAAGCGAAGCGGATGTCGGTCGACGCGCCGAAAATCACCTTCCGCGACGTCGCCGGCGTCGATGAGGCCGTTCAGGAGCTCGAGGAGATCAAGGAATTCCTCGAGAACCCGAAGAAGTTCCAGGCGCTCGGCGCCCGGATCCCCAAGGGCGTCCTCCTCTATGGCCCGCCCGGCACCGGCAAGACCCTGCTTGCCCGCGCCGTAGCTGGCGAGGCCGGGGTGCCGTTCTTCTCGATCTCCGGTTCGGACTTCGTCGAGATGTTCGTCGGCGTCGGCGCCAGCCGCGTCCGCGACCTCTTCGAGCAGGCCAAGCAGAACTCGCCCTGCATCATCTTCATGGACGAGATCGACGCCGTCGGCCGCCACCGCGGTGCTGGCATGGGCGGCGGCCACGACGAGCGCGAGCAGACGCTGAACCAGCTCCTGGTCGAGATGGACGGCTTCGAGATGAAGGACAACATCATCTTGATCGCCGCCACCAACCGGCCCGACATCCTCGACCCGGCGCTGCTGCGGCCGGGGCGCTTCGACCGCCAGGTCGTCGTCGACCGGCCCGACCGCAAGGGCCGCAAACACATCCTCGAGGTCCACACCCGCGGCAAGCCGCTGGCCCGCGAAATCGACCTCGACACGCTCGCCGGCCAGACCCCCGGCTTCACCGGTGCCGACCTCGCCAACCTGATCAACGAGGCGGCGCTCTTGACCGCCCGCTCGAGCAACCGCGAGATCTCGATGAAGGAGCTCGAGGAGGGGATCATGCGGGTGATCGCCGGCCCCGAGAAGAAAACTCGGGTGATGAGCGAAAAGGAGCGGCTCGTCACCGCCTACCACGAGGTCGGGCACGCGATCGTCGGCCAGCTGCTGGAGAACACGGACCCGGTCCACAAGATCTCGATCATCAGCCGCGGCCAGGCGCTCGGCTACACGATCAGCCTGCCGACCGAGGACAAGTTCCTCACCACCCGGGCCGAGCTGACCGACACGATGGCGATGACCCTGGGCGGCCGCGCCGCCGAGGAGATCGTCTTCGGCGAAATCACCACCGGCGCCTCCAACGACCTCGAAAAGGTGACCGAGTCGGCGAAGCAGATGGTGATGCGGTTCGGGATGTCCGAGCGGCTCGGCCCGCGCGTCTTCGGCCACGACCGGGGGCAGCCGTTCCTCGGCCGCGAGTTCTCCTCCGAGCCCGACTACTCCGACGAGATCGCGCGCGAGATCGACGACGAGATCCGCCGCATCGTCGAGGGCGCCCACCAGACCGCGAAGAGCCTGCTGGGCGAACGCCGCGACGATCTCGAGCGGGTCTCGAAACTCCTACTCGAGCGCGAGACGATCGACGCCGAGCAGTTCGTCGCTCTGCTCGAAGGCAAGTCCGAGGACGAGGTCTTCCACGACGACGAGCAGCCGACTCCGCCGGCCGAGCCGGTGGCTGAACCAGAACGCGCCGCGCGCGAGCCGCGTCCAGCGCCAAGGCCGCGCCCAGGATTCGCTGGCGGCGACGCCAGCTGACTACCAGCGCGCTCCGGCCGGTGGGTCCTGTCGCCGTAGGAACCCCCATGTCCTCCGGTAGCTAAAGCTTCCTCGGACATGGGTCCCCCTACGGCGCCACCCACCGGAGGAACGGGAGGGATAATTCGGTGGTGAGCCGGCCGCGGATCATGGGTGTGGTCAATGTGACGCCCGACTCGTTCTCGGATGGGGGGGTGTACTTCGAGACCGGGGCGGCCGTCCGGCATGGGGAAGAGCTGGCTAGGGACGGGGCCGCGATTCTCGATGTTGGGGGGGAATCGACTCGGCCCGGGGCGGAGCCCGTCGGTGAGGCTGAGGAGATGGAGCGGGTGGTGCCGGTGATCGAGGGGCTGGCCGGGGGGGAGGCTGAGATCTCGGTGGACACCTCGAAGGCGGCGGTCGCTGCCGCCGCGCTCGATGCCGGGGCGAGCATCGTCAACGACGTCAGCGCGTTGCGCGGCGATCCCGAGATGGCGGCGCTCTGCGCCGAGCGCGGCGCGACCGTGGTCCTGATGCACATGCTCGGCACGCCGCGGACGATGCAGCGCGACCCTCGCTACGACGACGTCGTCGAGGCGGTTCGAGCCTTCCTCGCCGAGCGGATCGAAGCCGCGCTCGATGCCGGCGTCGCCGAGGAGCGGATCTGGATCGATCCGGGGATCGGCTTCGGCAAGACCGCCGCCCACAACTTCGAGCTGCTGCGCCGGCTCTCTGAGCTGCGCGAGCTGGGGCGGCCGATCGTCGTCGGCACCTCGCGCAAGAGCTTCATCGGCGCCGCCGACGGCTCCGCCGCCAGCGAGCGCCTCGGCGGCACGATCGCCTCCTCTGTCCTCGCCGGCGCCGAGGGGGCCGACGTCCTCCGCGTCCACGACGTGGCCGAGGTCGCGCAGGCGCTGACGGTGGCGAGCGCGGTACTTGGATAGCGTTGCAGGCTGAATGAACCCGGATTCGCACAACGGGGTCGAATCGAGCGCCGAAGTCGAGCTGCGCGGGCTCTCGATCTACACCCACCACGGCGTCTCCGACGCCGAGCAGGAGGTCGGGCAGCGGCTCGAGTTCGACATCTCCTTCGACGTTCCCGACTGCGATGCGGTGCTGACGGACCGTCTGGAGGACACCGTCGACTACGCCCAGGTCTGCGACATCGTCGCCCTCGCCGCGACCGAGCGCAGCTACCGTACCCTCGAGCGCTTGGCCCAGGTCGTCGGCGAGCGCCTGATGCAGCAGTACGGTTGCGACACCGTCCGCGTTCGCGCCGCCAAGCCCGAGCCGCCGCTGCCGCTGGCGATTCAGGAGGTCGCGGTCGAGGTCACCCAGGAACGGGCGACCGACGAGGACGCCGAGTCCGACGAGGCCTAGGGTGGCCGACGCGCCGCTGCGCCGCGGCTACCTCGGACTGGGGTCCAACGTCGGCGACCCCGCCGAGCACCTGCGAGCGGCGGTGGCGCTGCTGCCGAGCCGCGGAGTCGAGGTCGAGGCCGTCTCCTCGGCCTACGCGACCGAGCCGGTGGGGGAGATCCTCGACCAGCCCGACTTCCTCAACGCCGCGATTCGGGTCCGGACCGGGCTGGATCCCGAGCAGCTCCTCGATGCCTGCAAGGCGGTCGAGGCCGAGCGCGGCCGCGCCTTCGACCTGCCGCGCCACAGTCCTCGCCCGCTCGACGTCGACCTCCTCCTGCTCGGCGACCTCGAGGTCCAAGGCGACCGCCTCACGCTCCCCCACCCCGAGGTCACCAGCCGCCGCTTCGTCCTCGCTCCCCTGCTCGAGCTCGACCCCGAGCTGGCGCTCCCAGACGGCACCCGCCTCGTCGACGCCCTCGCGACCCTGCCCGAGGACGAGCAGCGCGTCGAGCGGGTTGGCAGCCTCTAGACCGAGGCGGCTTCGAGCGGCACCAGCCACTCGCGGGGGAGGATCGGCGGCATCTGACCCGGGTAGTCCGGGACCAGGCGCTCGGCCAGTGCCGCCGCGGGCCGACCTTCGATCGCCGGCCGCAGGTCGTCCATCGTCAGCGCCAGGCCGATGCTGGGGGCGATCTGGTAGTCGGCGACGTTGGGCTCATGCCCGTTGAGAACGCCAGCGGCGATCCAGGCGTCGACCCGGTCGAGCAGCGCCGGCAGCTTGGCGACGTCGGCGCGGGCGTTGTCGTCGCTCGATTCGTTGAAGCGGGCAGAGAGGGCGACGATCGGCGCCGCCGTCTTCATCGCCAGCCCGATCGGCATCCCGATCTTTGCCCCCTCCGAGTAGCTGCGCAGCGGCTCCTTGTCGCGCTTGAACCCCCACCAGAGGATCTGGCGGATCGGGTGCTGTAGCTCCTCGTCTCCGAAGCGCTCGGCCTCTTCGACCGCGCTTCGCAGCTCGGGGTCGGCCGGGAACAGCGCCGGCTCGGGGACGAGGCGCTCGAGCTCGCGGGCGATCCGGCGCGAGCCCTGGACCTTGGCGCCGTCGATCTTCAGCGCCGGCACGGTCACGCCGGGGAAGCCGACGGCGCGCAACGCCCCCTTCGAGATCACCGGCAGCAGGTCGGTCCGCTTGTACTGGATGCCCTTGCGCTGGAGCATCAGCTGCGCGGCGATGCTCGGGTGCGAGGCCGGAATCACGTAGAGGCGCGCTTTCACGTCACGATCCTATGCACATATGCGCGGGTTTGGCTACTCAGCCAGTCGCAGGTCCGCCAGCGTGCCGCGGGCCGGCCCGCGATAATCCGCCGACGATGCTGCTCGCCGCCGACATCGGCAACACCCAGACCCACCTTGGCGCCTTCGAGGGCGAGGAGCTGGTCGAGCACTGGCGCTTCCAGACCCGCTCGGGGGCGACGGGGGACGAGCTGGCAGAGCGGATCGCCGGCCTGATGAGCCTCAGCGGCCTCGCCTTCGAAAACGTCGACTCGGTCTGCGTCTCCTCGGTCGTGCCGCCGCTCGGCACCCAGTACGAGCAGCTCACCGAGCGCTACCTCGAGGCCGACTGCCTGACGATCCGCCAGGGGGTGAAGACCGGGATGCCGATCCGGATCGACAACCCGCTCGAGGTCGGCGCCGACCGGCTGGTCAACGCGATCGCCGCCTGGGATCGCTTCGGCGAGGCCTGCATCTGCGTCGACTTCGGCACCGGCATCAACATCGATGCGGTCTCCGGCGACGGCGAGTACCTCGGCGGCGCGATCGGACCCGGCCTGGCGCCCTCCCTCACCGCCCTGATCGACCGCGCGGCCCGGATCTCGCGGATGGACCTCGAAGAGCCGAGCCAGGCGATCGGCCGCTCGACCAAGGCCGCGATCAACTCGGGCTTCATCTTCGGCTTCGCCGGGCTGATCGACGGGATCGTCGAGCGGATGGAAGACGAGCTGCCAAACCCCCGCCTGATCGCCACCGGCGGCTACGCCGCGGTCGTCGTCCCCTTCACCGAGACGATCGAGGAGGTCGACGACCTGCTGACCCTCAAGGGCCTGCGTTTGATCCATGAACGCAACTCCTGAGCAGCCGTCCCTCACCGAGCCGTTCGAAATCGGCGGGGTTCGCATCGCCAACCGAGTCCTGCTGGCGCCGCTGGCGGGGATCGGCAACTGGTTCGTGCGCCTGCAGGCCAAACGCCACGGCGCCGGCCTCGCCGTCTCGGAGATGGTCTCCAGCTTTGCCCTCCACTACCGCAACGAGCGCACCCTGCGGGACCTGATGCGGATCCATCCCGAGGAGCACCCGGTCTCGATCCAGCTCTTCGGCCACGACGCCGAGGTGATGCGCTCGGGCGCCGAGATCGCCGCCAGTGCGGGCGCTGACCTGATCGACATCAACATGGGCTGCCCGGTGCCGAAGGTGCGCAAGACCGGCGCCGGCGCCCAGCTGCTGCGAGACCACGAGCTCGCCCTGGCCCTCGTCCGCGGCGCCCGCGAGGGCAGCGGCCTGCCGGTCACGGTGAAGCTGCGCTCGGGGATCGAGGCGGGCGACCGTTCCGGCTTCGAGCTGGCGCTGCGCTTGGCCGCGGAGGGGGGAGTGGCGGCGATCGGCTTCCACCCGCGGCCGGCGACCAAGGGCCACAAGGGGACGCCGGACTACGCCCTCACCCGCGAGCTGGTCGAGCGGGTCGAGGTGCCGGTGATCGTCTCCGGCGGGCTCAGCGACGCGGACGCCGCGCGGGCCGCCTACCGAGAGTCGGGGGCGGCGGCGGTGATGATCGCCCGCGGCTCGCTCGGCAACCCCTGGCTGTTCGAGGAGCTGACCGGGATGAGGGCCGAGCCGCCGCGGCGCGATGAGGTCGGCGCCGAGCTGCTCTGGGTCGTCGACCGCGCCGAGGAGCACCTCGGCGGCGAGCGCGCTGAGCGCTACCTGCGCAAGTTCTACCCCTGGTACACCGAGCGCCTGCAGGCGCCGCCGGAGGTCGTCGACGAGCTGCAGCGCAGCGCCGATCTCGACCGTGCGCGGGTCCTGATCGGCGCTCTGGCGGACCCTGCGGGGGTCCGATAAGGGCCTCGCTATAATCCCGCGACTCCGTGCCCGGGTGTCGCCGCCAGTCGGCCGCATCGGGGCATTTTTTCGGTCAGGGAGTCGGTTTCTCGGCTCGCTAACAACCCAACGAAGCGAGGTAGTGCAACGTGAGTCGTCAGGCGGTCATCACCCCAGAGGGTCTCGAGAAACTCAAAGAGGAAATCGAGCAGCTCTCGACGACGAAACGCCGCGAGGTCGCGGCGCGGATCAAGGAAGCGCGCGAATTCGGCGACATCTCCGAGAACGCCGAATACGACGACGCCAAGAACGAACAGGCGCTGCTCGAGAACCGGATCGCCCAGCTCGAAGAGCGGCTGCGCCGCGCCACCGTGATCGACGAGAAAGCCGCTGCCACCGACGAGGTCGGCTTCGGTTCGGTCGTTCACGTCAAAGACCAGAAAACCGGCGACTCGCAGAAATTCCAGATCGTCGGCTCGACCGAGGCCAACCCGCTGGAGCACAAGCTCTCCAACGAGTCGCCGATCGGCAAGGCCCTGCTCGGCCACAAGCGCAACGACGTGGTCACGGTCGAGGTCCCGCGCGGGCCGAAGAAAAAACTGAAAATCACCAAAATCGAGAGGGCTTGACTCTCGGTAGGCTCGCCCCGAATGAGTAGCGAGCCAGGTGACCAGCAGGACCTGTCCGACGTACTCAAGGATCGCCGGGAGAAGCTGGAGCGCATCAGGGAGTCCGGCGTCGAGCCGTTTCCGCATGAGTTCTCCCAGCGCGAGGACATCGCTGAGGTGCGGGCCGCGCACCAGGGGCTGGCGCCGGGAATCGAGACCGAGTCCCGGCACCGGGTGGCGGGGCGGATCGTCGCCCGTCGCGGCCACGGCAAGGCCTGCTTCATCGACCTCCGCGACGGCAGCGGCCAGATCCAGCTCCACGCCCGCGAGGACCTGCTCGGCGAGGAGGCCTACGGGCTGCTTGTCGACCTCGACCTCGGCGACATCGTCGGCGTCGAGGGCACGGCGATGGCGACTCGACGCGGCGGCGAGCTGTCGCTGGCGATCGACCATTGGCGGCTGCTGGCCAAGAGCCTGCGGCCGCCGCCCGACAAGTTCCACGGCCTCGAGGACGTCGAGACCCGCTTCCGCCGCCGCGAGCTCGACCTGATCGCCAACGAGGAGAGCCGCCGCGTCTTCCGCGTCCGCGCCGGGACGATCTCCGAGATCCGCCGCTGGCTCGACGAACACGGCTACGTCGAGGTCGAGACGCCGGTCCTGCAGCCGCTCTACGGCGGCGCCCTGGCGCGGCCCTTCACGACCCACCACAACCAGCTCGACCGCGACTTCTACCTGCGGATCGCGACCGAGCTTTACCTCAAGCGGCTGGTCGTCGGCGGCATCGACCGCGTCTTTGAGCTCGGCAAGGACTTCCGCAACGAGGGCGTCTCGCACAAGCACAACCCCGAGTTCACGATGCTCGAGTGGTACGAGGCCTACGCCGACTACGAGAAGACCGCGCACGACCTCGAGATGATGGTCGCCGAGGTTGCCGAGCGGGTTCTCGGTACGACCACCGTGAAGCGCGGCGAGGTCGAGATCGACTTCGCCCCGCCCTGGCGGCGGATCACCCTGCGCGAGGCGATCCTCGAGCGCTCCGGCATCGACGTCCTCGAGCACCCGACGCGCGAGGCGCTGGCGCGGGCGATGGGGGGCGAGCCCGACCCGACGGAGGGCTGGGGCAAGCTCGTCGACGGTCTGCTCTCGCGCGACGTCGAGCCCGGCCTGATTCAGCCGACCTTCGTCCTCGACTACCCGACCGAGCTTTCGCCCTTCGCCAAGGCCCATCGCACCGAGCCCGGCCTGGTCGAGCGCTGGGAGGCCTTCGCCGGCGGCGTCGAGATCGCCAACTCCTTCTCCGAGCTCAACGACCCCGACGAGCAGCGCCGTCGCTTCGAAGCCCAGGCCGAGGAGATCGCCCGCGGCGACGAGGAGGCCCAGCCCTTCGACCAGGCCTTTGTCGAAGCGCTCGAACAGGGCATGCCCCCGACCGGCGGCGTCGGCCTCGGCATCGACCGCCTGGTGATGATGTTCACGGGGGCGCAGAGCCTGCGTGAAGTCTTGCTGTTCCCCGCGATGCGGACTTGAGCGCGGGCGGGGCGAGAGGGTGTGGGGGCCTATCGATGTTGAGCTTTCCCGCGCTATGGCCGGGAAAGCTCAACATCGGCGCGGATCCACCCGCCCCAACGGGTCGCCGAGCTCCTACCCCGCGGGCGCGGCAGGCGCTGCCGGCGTTTCCTTGACCTCGCCCGCCAGCTGATTCAGATACGTATCGAGGTCCTTGGCGGTGAGGCCCTGCGGTTCGGCCTCGAGCCCCGCTTCGGCGACGGGGCCCTTGGGGCCGGCGACGACGGCGATTCGGTCCTCGCGCTTGCTGCCGTCGCCGACGAGGACGAGGGCGCCGTTGACGCCGCCGGGCAGCATCCCGGTGAAGACGCGGTCGGGCTTGAAGGGGAGCTTGGCTTCGGCGTGGGTGGCGGAGAAGTGGAGCGGTTCTTCGAGCGTCAGTTCGCGGTCCCTGGCGTAGGCGCGGAAGAAGGCCTCGTTGGCGTACTTCGCCGAGTTGACCCGGACCCGTTTGCGGTAGATGAAGAAGAGCAGGATCAGGATCAGCGCCGCCTCGATCGCCGCGAGGACGGCGTAGTTGCCGGCGACGATCAGCAGGATCGGGATCGCGGCCGCGGGGATGTTCAGCACGAGGGTGATGAGGACGGCTTTCCACAGCGCCCAGAAGAAGGTCGACGGAGAGCGGCGCAGGTGGCTGGCGAAGCTCGGTGCCGCGGCGGCCAGGTTGGCGGGGGACTCGACCGGCACCGCCACCAGCGCCTTCTCCATCTCGGGGTCGGCGAGGTTGGGGTCCTTGGCGGCCTCGGCTTCGGCGCCGCCGGTCGCGGTCTCCTCGAGCGACTCTTCGCGGATCGCGGTGGCGACGTGGGCGGCGTCGTTGCAGAGCGTCTCGAGCTCGGCGGCGGTGGTCTTGTATTCCTCGTAAGCGGCGCAGAGGACGCCGTTGGAGAGTTCGAAGCCGAAGTCGTCGGCGCTGCGCGCGAGCCAGTCGACGAAGGCCGGCGAGAAGAGTTGCTCGATCCAGCTTTCGCTGGTGCCCTTGTAGACGTAGGCGCGGGCGTCCTTGAGCTGCTGGTCGTCGTCGAGCTTGAGCTGGCGCATCTCGGTCAGGCCGCTGCCGACCGCGGCGAGGCTGCTGCCCGCCCCGCGGAAGCCGAGCGAGGGGACGAAGCCGATGCTCTCGGGGATCGTGGTGACGACGACGGTGTAATAGCGGTGGTGGGTCTCGGTGTTGATTGTCGGAGTCGGTCGTCGTGTAGCTGTAGGTGAAGTGAGCGAGCGTGCCTTCGATCCCGCCGGGCAATTTGCCGGTCGCGGCGCCGAGGACCTGGCGCGTGTCGCGCTCCAGCGTGCTGCCCTCGGTGGGCAGCGAGCCATGCTCGGCGAAGGTCAAGGCATGGGCTTTGGCGAACTCGGCGATTGCGTCGGCGGGCGGCACGGCGCGATCCTATCCGTGCAGATCGGCGCCGATCCCCGGTAATCGGCGCAATTCGATACCCAAATGTGCCGAGTTCCGCCCAAAAGCCCGCTCTTAGCGCACGGGTGGCGCGCTGAGCCGGGGTGACAGGCTCGGTAGAGTTAAGGGACAGAAGGGCGCCCTCCGATAACCAAGGAACGCCCGCCGGTACTAACTCGGGCCTTCCGGGTTCGAGCACAAAGAGGTCTCATTTGTTCGAGCGATTCACTGAGCGAGCCCGTCAAGTCGTCGTCCTGGCACAGGAGGAGGCGCGGACGCTCAAGCACAACTACATCGGCACCGAGCACATTCTGCTCGGCTTGCTGCGTGAGGAGGAGGGCCTCGCCGCCCGCGTGCTCGAGTCCCTCGACATCACGGTTGAACGCGTTCGGTCGCAGGTGGTCCGCATCGTCGGCTCGGGCGAGGAGGTCACCTCCGGCCAGATCCCGTTTACCCCGCGCGCCAAGAAGGTGCTCGAGCTGGCCCTGCGCGAGGCGCTCAGCCTCGGCCACAACTACATCGGCACCGAGCACATCCTGCTCGGCCTGGTGCGCGAGAACGAGGGCGTCGCCGCTCGCATCCTGCTCGACTTCGACGCCGACTCGGACAAGATCCGCAACGAGGTGATCCGCATGCTCTCCGGCCCCGGTGGCCGGCGCCAGGGCAGCAGCGGTGGCTCCGGCTCGGGCGAGGGCAAAAAGTCTTCGAAATTGCTCGACCAGTTCGGCCGCAACCTGACCCGTCTCGCCGAGGAGGGCAAGCTCGATCCGGTGATCGGCCGCGAGACCGAGATCGAGCGGATCATGCAGATCCTCAGCCGTCGGACCAAGAACAACCCGGTGCTGCTCGGCGAGCCGGGCGTCGGCAAGACCGCCGTCGTCGAGGGCCTCGCCGCCCGCATCAACAAAGGCGAGGTGCCGGAGCTGCTGAAGAACAAGCAGATCTACACCCTCGACCTGGCCGCGCTCGTCGCCGGCTCCAAGTACCGCGGCGAGTTCGAGGAGCGCCTCAAGAAGGTGATGAAAGAGATCACCCAGCGCGGCGACATCATTCTCTTCATCGACGAGCTCCACAACCTGGTCGGCGCCGGCGCCGCCGAGGGCGCGATCGACGCCGCCTCGATCCTGAAGCCGGCCCTGGCCCGCGGCGAGCTGCAGACGATCGGCGCGACGACGCTCGACGAGTACCGCAAGTACCTCGAGCGCGACTCGGCGCTGGAGCGCCGCTTCGCCCAGATCCGGGTCGACCAGCCCTCCCCCGAGGACACGGTCCGGATCCTCGAAGGGCTGCGCGAGCGCTACGAACAGCACCACCGGGTGACGATCAACGACGAAGCCCTGGCTGCCGCCGCCGAGCTCGCCGACCGCTACATCTCCGACCGCTTCCTGCCCGACAAGGCGATCGACCTGATCGACGAGGCCGGCTCGCGGATGCGGATCAAGTCGATGAGCACGCCCCCCGTCTACCGCGACCTCGAGGAGGAAATCGAGACGACGCGGCGCGACAAGGAGGCGGCGATCGAGGCTCAGGAGTTCGAAAAAGCCGCCAACCTGCGCGACACCGAGCGCCAGCTGACGACCAAAAAGCGCCAGCTCGAAGACGAGTGGGCCGAGGGCGAGAACGGCGAGCGCCCGGTCGTCGGCGAGGAGGAGATCGCCGACATCGTCTCGATGTGGACCGGCATCCCCGTCTTCAAACTGACCGAGGCGGAGACCAAGAAACTGATCCGCATGGAGGAGGAACTGCACAAGCGCGTGATCGGCCAGGAGGTCGCGATCACCGCCGTCTCCAAGGCGATCCGCCGCTCCCGCGCCGGGATCAAGGATCCAAAGCGGCCGGCCGGCTCGTTCATCTTCCTCGGCCCTTCCGGGGTCGGTAAGACCGAGCTCGCCCGCACCCTCGCCGACTTCCTCTTCGGCGACGAGGAGGCGATGGTCCGGATCGACATGTCCGAGTACATGGAGAAGCACGCGGTCAGCCGCCTGGTCGGCTCGCCCCCGGGTTACATCGGCTACGACGAGGGCGGCCAGCTGACCGAGGCCGTGCGCCGCAAGCCTTACTCGGTGCTGCTGCTCGACGAGATCGAGAAGGCGCACCCCGACGTCTTCAACATCCTCCTGCAGATCCTCGAGGACGGCCGCCTCACCGACGCCCAGGGTCGCACGGTCGACTTCCGCAACGCGATCGTGATCATGACCTCGAACATCGGCGCCTCGGAGATCTCGAAGAACACCTCGATCGGGTTCACCGTCTCCGACGAGACCGGGATGTCCTACGACGACATGAAGAACCGGATCATGGGCGACCTGAAAAAAGTCTTCCGGCCCGAGTTCCTCAACCGGATCGACGAGGTGATCGTCTTCCACAAGCTCTCCAAGGACGAGGTCAAGGAGATCATCGACCTGATGATCGCCCGGGTCCGCGTCCAAGTCGCCGAGCACGAACTGCAGCTCGAGCTGACCGACGAGGCGAAGGACATCCTCGTCGACAAAGGCTGGGACCCGTCGATGGGCGCCCGGCCGCTGCGCCGCGCGATCCAGCGCTACATCGAGGACCCGCTCGCCGACGAAGTCCTGCGCCAGGGCCAGATGACGCCGGGCTCGACCGTGATGGTCGAGCGCGACCCGTCCGGCGACGAGGAAGACAAGCCGCTCAGCCTGAAGATCGTCGCGCCGCGCAAACCGGCGAAGAAGCCGGCGGCGAAACCGGAGCCCGAGAAGGTCGGCGTCGGCGCCAAGAAGGGCGATGGCGACGACCACGACGGCGACGGCGACGGTTCGCTGGAGCCGAGCGGCGACAGCGACGTCTGAGCCCGTCTCGGTGAGCCGATGAGGGAGCCTGGCCGCAGCGCGATCGGCACCTGGAGCGGCGGCCGCTTCCTCCACTTCGGCGAAGCGATCGAGGAGGACCGGCTGGCGGCGCTGCTGCGCCCCGGCGAGGGCATCGACACCGTCCTCAGCGCCGACGCCTACGGACAGGGCGACGCGGACCGAGTTCTCGGCACGGCGCTGGCCGGGGTCCCGCGCGATGGCTACTGCGCGATCGGCGCCGTCGGCCACGACTTCTACGAGGGCGAGCGCGACGGGCCGAAGGGCTTCCCGCGCTTCACCGATCCGCGCCTGCGCGGCGCCACCCAGTACGCGTCCTACCTGCGGATGGCGACCGAGCGCAGCCTCGAACGGATCGGGATCGACAGCTTCGACCTGCTTCTCCTCCACAACCCCGACCGCACCGGCTACACCAGCGAGGCCGTCTGGGATGGGATGGCGGCGCTGCGCGAGGCGGGGCTGGCGGCCCGGATCGGCATCGCCCCGGGGCCCGCAAACGGTTTCACCCTCGACGTCATCTCCTGCCTGGAGCGCTTCGGCGACCGGCTCGACTGGGCGATGATCATCCTCAACCCGTTCGAGCCCTGGCCCGGCGAGCTTTGCCTCGACGCCGCCGAGCGCCACGGCGTCAAGGTCCTCACCCGGGTCGTCGACTACGGCGGCATCTTCTGGGGCGACATGCGGCCCGGCACGCAGCTCGGCCGCACCGACCACCGCTCGTTTCGCCCCGCCGGCTGGATCGAGGCCGGACTCGAGAAGCTGGCGCAGGCGATGCCTTACGGCGAGCGCGCCGGCCTCACCCCGATCCAGCTCGCCTGCCAGTGGAACCTCGCCCATCCCGCGGTCGAGTCGGTGGCGCCGACCCTGATCCAGGAGCAGGGCCCCGACGCCCGCCCGATCGAGGCCAAGCGCGAGGAGCTGGCGGCGCTGCCGGCCGAGATCCGCCTCAGCGACGAGGACGTCGCCGCGATCCGTGCGATCGGCGACAACGCCAACTGCATGACCCTGAAGGGCGGCACCCCCGAATTCGAGGGCGAAGAGCGCCCCGACGCGTGGCCGATGAACGACGAGCTGGCCGCGGTCGGCGAGCGCTGGGGCATCGACCCCGAGCGCCAACTGGTCGCAACTCACTGAGGGACGGAACGGGGGCGGGAGGGCCTGGCCCGCACCCCCACATGGGCAGGTAGGGGTGCGCGCCAGGCCCTCGTTCGGGCGGGCTGGAGGGACGCGAGAGCGTTGTCGACTTTGTGTCGCTATAGGCCATGCAAAAGTCGACAACGACCCGGTGCGATCTATCGATGTTGAGTTTTCCCGCGCTATGGCCGGGAAACCTCAACATCGGTGTGCTCTCTCTTTTCCCCCAGCGCAGACGCGCCCCTGCTCGCGCACCTACCTGCCCGAGTGGGGGTGCGAGCAGGGGCGCGTCTGCGCCGTGCGCATGCCCCGCGCCATCCTTTGTCGCCGCTAGGTTGCGCGCCATGTCTCGCAAGTGGTGGACGCTCGCCGGCGCCTGCGCCGGCCTCTTCCTGTTGATGCTCGATTCGACCGTGGTGGCGCTGGCGTTGCCGGTGATCCATCACGAGCTCGACGCCAGCTCCGAGGCTCTGCAGTGGATGATGAACGGCTACCTGCTGACGATCGCGATCCTCGTCATCACCGCCGGTCGGCTCGGCGACATGTTCGGCCGCAAGCGGGCCTTCCTGGTCGGGATGGTGTTCTTCGCCGCCGGCTCGGTCGTCTCCGGGACCGCCGGCAGCCCGGAGATGCTGATCGCCGGCCGGGTGATCCAGGGAGTCGGTGCGGCGCCGATGCTGACGCTCTCGCTGGCGCTGATCTGCAACGTCTTCCCGCAGCGTTCCGAACAGGCGAGCGCGCTCGGGATCTGGGCCGCGGTCTCCGCCGTCGCGCTGGCCATCGGCCCCCTGGCGGGCGGGGCGCTGATCGAAGTCGACTGGCGGGTGATCTTCTGGGTCAACGTGCCGATCGCCGCGATCGGGATCGCGATCATGGCCCTCGCCGCCCCCGAGTCGACCGACCCGAGCTCCGGCACGACGATCGACTGGAGCGGTTTGTCCCTGCTCAGCGGGGGTCTTTTCGCCGTCGTTCTGGCGCTCGTCGAGAGCGACGCCTGGGGGGCTGGGCTGGCGCTCGCCGTCGGTATCGCAGGGGCGCTGGCGCTGCTCGCATTCGTCTTCGTCGAGCGCCGCGCCCGCGAGCCGCTGGTCGAGCTGGGGTTGTTTCGCAACGGGCCATACTTCGGCGCCACCGCCGCCGCCTTCGCCCTGGTCGGCTCCTACTGGGCGGTGATGTTCTTCCAGCCCCAGTACCTGCAGGACGCGCGCGGGCACTCGGCGGTCGAGAGCGGCCTTCTGATCCTGCCGATCACGGTGCCGATGATCTTCATCTCGCCGTTCTCGGGACGCCTGATCGGTCGCTTCGGCGCGCGGCGCCTGATGACCGTGGGCATGGCTTTCGGCACGCTCGGGACGCTGGTGCTGACCCAGATCGACGCCTCCAGTCCCTACGGGACCCTGCTCGTCGGCTACCTGCTGTTCGGGATCGCGCTCGGCTTCGTCTACGCGCCGATGTCGACCGCGGCGATGGCGGCGATGCCGGCCGAGAAGGTGGGGATCGCCGCCGGGGTGCTGGCGATGAACCGCCTCGTCGCCGGCGCCGTCGCGCTTGCGGCCAGCGGCGCCGTCTTCCACGCGGTGCTGGGGGACGGCACCTCCTTCGCCGATGCCGTCGCCGACTCGACCTGGGTCGTCGTCGCCCTCTGCGCGGTCGGCGCCGTCCTCACCTGGACCTTCGTCCGCGATCCCGAGCCGGTTGGCCCCGACCCGGCGGTGGCCGGCGAGCCGCCGCCCGAGCAGCTTCGCCATCATCAGCACCATCGCCGCTTCCACCTTTAGGGGGCGCTTGACAAATGCTATCCCGAGCTGTCCACTCGGATATGGCCAGACCGCATTCCAGAGCGCTTTTTGCCATCCTCTTACTTGATGCCTTCTTTGTCCGGGGATGAGCTTCACGAGTTGTCTGAACGCCAGGATCCCCGCCTACTGAGAGCCCTGGACGTGGTCGCGCCCGGAGGCGCGCTGCGAGAGGGAATCGACAACATCGTCCACTCGCGGACGGGGGGCCTGATCGTCGTCGGCGACCTCGACGACATCTCCCATCTGCTCTCCGGCGGGATCAAGCTCGACATCGACTACACGCCGGCGATGCTCTACCAGGTGGCGAAGATGGACGGCGCGATCGTCCTCAACCGCGAGGCGACGAAGATCGCCTGGGCCAACGTGCAGCTGATGCCCGATCCGACGATCCTCTCTTCGGAGACCGGCACCCGTCACCGCACCGCCGAGCGCGTCTCCAAACAGACGACTGCCCTGGTGATCGCGATCTCCCAGCGCCGCGACGTGGTCTCGCTCTACGTCGAGGGCGCCAAGTACATCCTGCAGGACATCCCCGCCGTCCTCGCCAAAGCCAACCAGGGCCTGGCGACGCTGGAGAAGTACCGCGAGCGCCTAGATCAGGTCTCGGCGCGGCTGACCGTGCTCGAGTTCGAGGGCGGCGGCGTCCTCCACGACGCGCTCGCCGTGCTGCAGCGGGCCGAGCTGGTGACCCGGATGGCGGTCGAGGTCGAGCGCTACATCGTCGAGCTCGGCACCGAGGGCCGGCTGATCGAGATGCAGCTGGAGGAGACGATGGTCGGCGTCGCCGCCGACAAGACGGCGCTGATCCGCGACTACAGCGTCGAAGACTCGGAGGCCAACCTGAGCGCCGTGCTGCAGGCGCTGAGCAGGATGCCGCACCAGGACGTCCTCGACTTCGGTCGCCTCGCCGAGCTGCTCGGCTACGACCGCAAGCTCAACACGCTCGACTTTCCCGTCGCCCCGCGCGGTTACCGCGTGCTGGGCCGGGTGCCGAGGATCCCCAAGCTTGTCGTCCAGAAGATCACCCACGAGCTGGGCGGGTTGGAGGAGGTCCTGGCGGCCTCCGATGCCGACCTCGCCGCCGTCGACGGAGTCGGCCCGACCCGGGCCAAGGACATCCGCGAGGGCCTGCGCCGGCTCCAGGAGGTCGAGCTGGTCGACCGGTACTTGCAGAGCTGACGGCGACAGGCGCCGTCGAAGAAGAAAGGAGTCAGCAATTTCCGAGCTAGATGAGGCGACCATCGAAGAGGTCTTCGAAGAGGACGTCGTTTACGTCTGCGACTTCGAGGAGGGTGACAAGGTCGTCTATCCGCACCACGGTGCGGGCCTCGTGCTGACCAAAGAGACCCGTGAGCTGATGGGGAGTGAGCGTGAGTACCTCACGATCAAGATCCTCCACAACGAACTCACGGTGATGGTCCCGACCGAAAACGCCGGTAAAGCCGGCCTTCGACGCGTGATCGACGAGGAGGAAATCAAGAAGGTCACAAACGTCCTCACCGATGACGTGTCGGAGATGCCGAAAAACTGGAACCGGCGTTTCAAGTACAACCGCGAGAAGATCAAGACCGGCGACGTGTTCGAGCTGGCCGAGGTCGTTCGCAACCTCGCCATCCGCGAGATGGAGAAGGGTCTCTCCACCGGCGAGAAGCAGATGTACACCCGGGCGAAGAAGATCCTCGCTTCGGAGTTCATGTACGCGCTCGACAAGGACGAGGAGGGCGCGGAGGAATACCTCGACGGTCTGCTGGAGGAGCGCTTCGCCACCACGGCGTAGCACCTCGGCAGTAACCGCAGTCATCGCGGCCGCCGGCTCCGGAGAGCGTCTCGGAGCCGGCGGCCCGAAGGCCTTCGTGCCCGTTGCCGGGCGGCCGATGCTGGAGTGGTCCCTGGACGCCTTCGGCGGCTGTGAGCGCGTCGCGGCGATCGTCGTCGCCGCGCCGCCTGACGTCGTCGCCGCGCGGTCGTGGGGGCCCCCCCCCCAACACCCGCCGGGCGGGGGGGGCGGGGGGGGGGGGGCCGCC
>Ga0335070_10000219_pt1 | contig 65619 bp, 50 predicted proteins | sample Lox_Sample_13_FD_206722 | JGI IMG/M metagenome (GOLD analysis project Ga0335070, IMG submission 206722) | Soil microbial communities from Loxahatchee National Wildlife Refuge, Florida, United States - Lox_Sample_1.3 | ecosystem: Environmental > Terrestrial > Soil > Wetlands | place: USA...
CACAGTTCCGCAGTGCGGCGATCGCAGCTTTCCCCGATTCCATAGCGGCACTGATGTACAAGAACTTCCCTCCGTCTACTCAGGGAACTCCCCTGATGACGTTGCGGGATTACGTCACTGGCCCCGACGGCCCGTTCTCCGGGTCCGGTTTTTCCAGTTTCGCGGATTACCTGTGCCCAGCAACTCTCGATCCGGGAGGCTTCGATCCGAGCGCGGCCAGCATGTTGTCGGCCCGTTTCGCACAGTTGTTCGGCGTGGAGCAAGCGGACATCGACCAAATGAACCAGGTTGGCAATGGAGGCTGTCCCGGTGGCTCGCCCTTTGCGGCACCTTCGAGTGGTGCTTTCAACCGGGACGACCCCTTCCTCGTGAATGTGCTCGGTCTGGGACGCTCACAACTCAGCGAAAATCTTTTCGATGGTAACGAAGCTTCGTTGCGGTTGGATTACACTCCGGGGCAGAATAACCGGTTTTTCGCGCAGTTCAACTGGGCGAGGGCGAAGGACAGGTTTGCGGGAAACGGTGATCTTCCGCGAGGTTTTACCAATCCTTCTCGCACTACTACCCCTAACCTGCAGTTCAGCTTTATTCACACATTCTCGTCCACACTACTCAACGAGTTCCGAGCCGGCTACACGGGGAGCAGGAATTCGATTACTGTGGATTTACCCGGTGTTCCTTCAATCGGACTTGATGATGGCACCGTGGGGTTTGGCTCCTACAACGGTTATCCCCAGACGTTTCGGGAGAACATCTACAGTTACTCCGACATGGTGTCGATTGCGCATGGCAGGCACAATCTGAAGGTCGGCGGGGAGTTGCACCGGAACTTGGAGAACAGCGATTTTAATGTCGGTCGCCCGTCGTATTACTTCTTTGACCCACTTTTTTTCGCAATTGATGCGCCCTATACCGAGAGCGCTGGGGTCGATCCTGGATTTGTAAGCAAAACGCCCGCAGAGCTTGCGTCCAGCATTCGCCATTGGAGGAACTGGGAAGTGAGCGCCTACGTGCAGGACGATTGGAAGCTAAGCCGTCGCCTCACCGTGAATCTTGGCCTGCGCTACGATCTCTTCACGCGGCATACCGAACTGGACGGCTTGGCCACGACGTTTCTGAAGGGGCCAGGCAGGAGTCTTATCGATAACATCACCACGGGCGCTGGCCAAATCAAGGACGCCAGCGAGCCTTGTCCCGGGAATCCACGAGCGACCCTGGCAGGAGCGTGTGGTCCTGGCGGATTTGCACCTGCCAAAAACCTGGGAGCTGGAGACCACAACAATCTTGGACCGCGCGTGGGGTTCGCCTGGGATGTCCTTGGCGATGGCAAAACCTCGCTGCGTGGAGGGTTTGCAATCTCGTATGAAAGCACGCTCTACAACCCACTTTCCAACACCCGCTGGAACCCGCCGTACTATTCCCTTGACGGTGTTGCCAATTTCTTGGTCGGAGACGTGAATCATGTGGTGTACGGGCCAGTGGGAGGTGGGATTCCAACCTTCCTTGGTCCCGCACCACCAGGCCAGCACGCTGGAGTTGGGGTGCAGGCCACGGGGAATATTTCTGGCTGGGACCCGGCGAATCCCCATCTTGCAGACTTAACCGCCATCGTGTTTCCCGAGGGAATTCGTGACCCCTACGTAGAAAACTGGTTTCTTGGGGTGCAGCATGAAGTCCGATCCGGGATCCTGGTGGAACTGAATTACGTGGGTACTGCTGGGCGCAAACTTTTTCGTGCCGAAGCTGTGAATCGCGTCCCCGGGGCCCGGCTTCCAGAAGGGACCTGCGTGACGGACAACTTTGATCGCAAATTGTGCAGCCAGGTCGACACTGCGACCGACCCAAACGGTTTTGTGATCAATCCAGTGGGACGGCTCAATCCCAACTACGGCTTTCTGCGAGTCTGGGAGAACGCGGGCAACTCGATCTATCACGGCTTGCAGCTCTCGGTAAAAAAACAGCTAAGCTGGGGGCTGCAGATCAATGGCAACTACACCTGGAGCCACGCCATCGATTCTGGGTCTGGCTGGCACAGTGGATCGGTCACCGCGAACGGTTTTTCCGCGGGCGATGCCGTCACTACCGACGTTACGATGCCGGGACTGGACCGTGGCAATTCCACCTTCGACATTCGTCACCGGCTCACGTTCAACTACGTTTGGGAATTACCACTTTTCCGACGGAAGCATGGCTTTTTCGGGGCGGTGTTGGCCGGCTGGCAATGGAACGGCATCTGGTCGTTCCAAAGCGGAGCTCACTGGTCACCTTATCAGGGAGGTCCGAATGCCCGCCCCATTTTTGAAGATTTCGGAACAGGCGCCTGCGAACCGGCAACCTTTGATCCGACCCGGTGCTTCAACGTGGGTTCGGACTATAACCTCGACGGGGTCGCTAATGACCGGCCGAACGCGCTCGCGAATCATGTCAACGCCACGAAGACGCAGTGGGCGGACGGCTTCAATCTTCCGGAGGGGTTCTTCACTGCACCATGCCTGGGCTGTGTAGGCAATCTTGGGCGCAACACGTTTGTCGGACCCGGTTATTGGGCCGTGGATACTTCCATATTTAAGAACTTCCGCTTCTCTGAGCGTTTTCACCTGCAGTTCCGGGTAGAGGCCTTCAACGTCCTAAATCACACTAACTTTCAGCTGGGAGGTGCGACCGGGCCGGTGGGAACAGGCAGACTCAACAATCCGTTCTTTGGCCGCGCAGGGGGAACATCTCCCCCGCGCAACCTGCAGTTTGGGTTGAAGTTCGTCTTCTGACATAGAGTAGCGGAGGTTAGTGCGTTTTCCAGTCAAGAGCGTAGATTTGTTGGCTGCTCAGGTTGCGCAGCAACATCGGCGAATTGTCGGGCGTCAGCCCAAACCAGATTCCCCCTCCTCGCCCAACCGCGCGTCGGACATCCTTGGTATCAGCAACTTTTTCTGCTCTTTGATCGGTAATCTGAACACGATAGATTCCAGCTTCACCACGATCTTCATAAAGATACTGGCCATCATGCGACCAGGCCCCATCGGCCAAATCGCCCGTGAGTGGCGTCCATCTCCACGCTTACCTCTCCGGAGTTCACGCACCAGCCACACCTTGGCCAGCCTCCATCCCGCGTCACCGTTCCCCGGAGTCCTGACCAGCATGCTCCGTCGAATCAGTGACGTTTCATCGTGACGCGAACGCTTCCGGATGCCAGTTCGCAACAACTGTGAGGGGTGAAATCAAACGGCCGTTTGGGAAGCTTACCAGAAACCGATTGTCGTTGCTGATCTCGAACGTCGCGTCTTGGGGCAACTGCATGAGCATCTCCGGTTGGCCCAGTCGTAATTGTTCGGTTCCGGCAACTGACATGGTCATCAGTTTCCAATCGTCAGTGAGATAAAACAAATGGCGCCCGTCGTGGCTCCAACGTGGATTGTGCCCGCCTAGGGTTGACGCTTTCAGCGCTGCAGCAGGTTGACTCGTGAAGCGGCGAACAAAAACATCTTCTTTCCCGAAGCTGTTGCTAACGTAGGCAAACCATCGCCCGTCGGGAGAGAAACGCGGAAGATCGGTGTCTGCATTACTTTCGGCGAGGAAGAATGGCTTATCCACGCTGTCGAAGGGAGCACCGTAAATACCATCCTCTCCACCAGGATTGTCGACTAATAGCCATACGACGGACTTGTTGTCTGGCGACCAATCACCGATAAGCTTTGAACCTTCCTGGTTGGTTTTTAACAGAGTTCCTTCAGTACTTTCTCCCACCGACTTCACATACATCTCGGAGTTCCTGCCGGTCAAGAAAGAATAGATAAAACGGCGACTATCGCCCGACCAGGCCGTGTAGGTAGAACCCGGGCCATCGCCAAAAGTCACTCGCATCCAAGAGCCTCGTTCCAAGTCATAAGACCAAGCATCTGAGGTATGTGTCCGCTGATTGAAGCGATCTATGAGAACCGTTTTGCCATTGGGAGCGAGGCGAGGTCCCAGTCCTAGACTCACTGAGTCTAGTGCGGTACCGAGGGGCTGACCGCGCTGGCTATACCAGCGCAAAGAAGAGGGTGGTTCGTACTGCTCTTTCCAGGCGAGCGTGCCCCCAGATGCGTCGAAGCTCGCCCAGCCACCTAAATCGGCGAAAACCAGCTTGTTCTTGCTGACGAGAAAGGGTTCATCGATAACTCGGAGATGCACGGCATCAAACTTCTCAGCCATGAGATAGCCGTGACGGCTGAAGAGAATGATTCCCGGTTCAACAAATTTAGGGTAGGTCCCGTCGCGAATCAGGAGATCTGCGCTTGGTGAATCGAGGCTGGCCAGCAGAATGTCATGGCGTTTATCGGATCGCTTTGCAGAAACCAACAAATGAGTGCCATCGGGCAGAAACTGCGGCCACGAAATGCCGTAGTCATATTGTGCGGCGGCTTGTGCGGCGACGGCAACCGGGGCACAATTGTCGGCCGAAATGCGCGCGACCGAATTTGCCCTTGTCAACAGGATAGTCCCGGCCCTGTTCATACTGGCGGGCCAGCCATTGTTCACCTCGCACAGTGTCTCAGTCGCCCCGCCTACAGCAGAGAAGCGCACAAGCTTGCCATTTATCAAGGTCATGACGCCATGGCTATCAGGAGTCCACGCTAGGAACATGAAATCGTTGAGATCAATCGCTTCACTGCCCTCCAGGCGTGTAACCTCGAGTGAATCCAAGCGCCGTAGCCATAGACCCGGCTTGCCGCTCGCATCAAGAGCTCCATAAACCAGCTGCTTGCCGTCAGGGGAGACTGATACCGGGGTCAGAGAGGTGAGGGCCCGATCAGGTTCCGAGTCGATGATGAACCTAACTTCCTGCGGTGACGGCACGGGCGGCGTTTGCAGATAGGTGATCGCCAGCGCTGCCGTAATCAGCAATGCAAGCCCAGCGGCAGTCCACGCTGCGAATTCACGATTGATGCGGCGCCGCATCTGCGGTGGTGCACTTGATTCCCGCTTCAAATGCCGCAGGTCCACCAACAGATCGCGCGCACTCTGGTAACGTTCTTCGCGGTCCTTTTCCAACGCTTTGCCGATGATGCGCTCCAGTTCGGCAGGCGCTTTGGGATTGAGCCGTACCGGCTGCGGCGGGGTTTGATGCAGAATGCCGTCGAAGATCACCGCGGAGGTCTCACCCTTGAAGGGCGGCGTTCCCGTAGCCATCTGGTAGAGCACCGCGCCAAAGGAAAACAAGTCCGAGCGGGCGTCCACCTCCTCCCCCCGCGCCTGTTCCGGCGACATGTAGGCAATGGTGCCCACCGTCGCACCCGGGCTGGTGAGCTGTTCTTCTGTCAGGCTGGCCGTGGACAACGCCGGGCCGCCGGTGGCGATCTTCCTGGGCGTTTTCTTGGCCAACCCAAAGTCCAGAATCTTGGCCTGACCACGGCTGGTGACAAAAATATTCCCCGGTTTGATGTCGCGATGGATGATACCTTTTGCGTGAGCCGTGTCTAGTGCGTCGGCCAGCTGGATGGCGAGTTCGAGCAGCACATCCATCGCCAATGGCTTACCCCCGATGCGTGCCTGCAGCGTCTGTCCTTCGAGCAACTCCATGGCGATGAAGTGCTCACCCTCGTGCTCGCCAATCTCATAAATCGCACAGATGTTGGGATGATTCAGCGAAGACGCGGCCCGGGCTTCGCGCCGCAGACGCTCCAGCGACTGCGGATCCCCGGCCACATCCGCGGGCAGAAACTTGAGCGCGACAGAACGTCCCAGGGAAACGTCCTCGGCCCGGTAAACCACTCCCATACCGCCCTGGCCCAGCTTTTCCAGCACCCGAAAATGCGAGATCGTTTTGCCAACCGGCATTGGATCGAGGTCGGCACCAACTGCCTTATCGTGAGCCATGAGCTTGGCCGCCAATTCAAGTGCGGGAGCTTCAATGAAGCCCCCCGCAGACTTTTCATGCGCCAGCAGGGATTCCACTTCGCAACGAAGTTCTTCGTCCTGCCCGCAGGCGTTTTCCAAAAACGAGGCACGTTGTCCGGTCGCTACTCGCAAAGAGGCGTGGTACAACTCTTCGACCTGAGCCCAGCGCTTAGCTTCCACGCTTACCTCTCCGGAGTTCACGCACCAGCCACACCTTGGCCAGTTTCCAGTCCCGCATCACAGTTTCCGGAGACACCTTCAATACCTCGGCAGTCTCCCTGACGTCCAGCCCGCCGAAAAATCTGAGCTCGACCACCCGGCTCTTCCTCTCATCGACCAGCGCCAGTTTCTTCAGTGCTTCATCGAGTTCGACCAGTTCGCGGTCAGGCTCGGGGCCGACCACAAGTGCTTCATCCAGAGTCATGTGCGCAGCACCCCCGCCCCGCTTCTGGTAGCGTCGGGAACGTGCGAAGTCCGTCAGAATTCGTCTCATTAATTGGGCGCAGACACCGAAAAAATGGGCGCGGTTCTGCCAGTCCATACGTCTGGCATCGATCAGCCGCAGATAAACCTCGTTGACGAGGGCGGTTGCCTGAAGAGTGTGACTGGGCCGTTCCCCCGCCATGTAACGCCGCGCCGCCCGTCGCAATTCCTGGTACACCAGCGGGGTCAGTTCTTGCAGCGCCTCTTGGTCTCCCGCGCCCCACGCCCGAAGCAGTCGAGTAACTTCATGGGACTCCGGCGCCTCCATACCAAACCTCTTTGATTCCTTTGACTTAGCCCCTAGTCGCGAAGCGTACCACAGGTAACCGTGCTTTTCCACGGCTAAACCCTGCACCGGTGACAACTTTTCTTTGCAGTTTCGCATGGCAATTCCCGCTTTACATGATGCAAGGCTTTCGACTTCGAATACGCGATCGGCGCTCTGCCGCGCGCCCAATGAGGAGGACGTTATGAAAAGACATGGCTACACTCTGCGCAAGATGGTTCTGGGCATGTTCCTGGTGCTCGCGATCGGCATGGCGCATGCCCAAATTGGAGGCGATGTTCTCAAGGTGAAGGTCCCCTTCAACTTCAATATTGGGACACAGACATTTCCTGCCGGCGAATACAGTCTCAGATCCCTGCTCCCGCACACCATGCACCTGCGGAACCAGTCGGGGCAGGTTCTCACCAGCATCGCCACCAATTCCATTGAATCGAGCGAGGTTTCGAAATCAGTGAAGTTGGTCTTCAACGGATATGCTGGCCAGTATTTCCTGACCCAGATCTGGACACCGGGGGACAGCACTGGCCGGGAGCTCGTCAAGTCGTCCGCTGAAATCGAGCTGGCGAAAAAGCACTCGCCCGGACAGCAGGTCGCCCTGCAGATTGCCCCTCATCGCTGAGGACAAGGATTTCCTGCCCTCAGGTCATAGCTGGGCTGCCCGTAACCTAGGGCAGAACACGACCGGGACCCGACTGACCTACCCTCTTCGGGTCCTGGTCGAACCCTTAAGCTGTCTTGGTATTCTTACCGAAATGCAGGTGTCTGGCGCCGTAGCAGCGGTGAAGACGCCAGGACATGGGACGAGGTTAGAACGGAAGCGAAGCTCAGGCAGTGATGGACAGACAGTGAAGAGGTCATAGGCAGCTGCGTCATGCGAGAGGAGGAGGAAAAGCCCCAGGTCTCGAACACCGCGAGACCTGGACCACCCTCGGAGTGGTGGACTTTGATTCACGGTAGCCGGTTCTAGTTCGCTTCCGTCACCTTACCGTTCACAAACGTGATTTTAACGTCCTTGTAGATATAGATCTTCTTGGCCCCAAGGTTGACGATCTTGTCCGGCTTGCCGAGCGCGTTCACCACTTGATCAATGGTTTGCCCGATCTCGATGGTTGGGGGTTCGGCCGGCGCCGCGTCGGCCGGTGGGGGAGCCACTTCGGCGGGCGCATCCTGGATCTGCTGCTGCCCCTGCTCTGGTCCCGCGGCGCTCTCGTCAATGGTGAGCACCTGGGCCATCACATCCTGCACCTGGGGAACGCTGGCCTTCTCCAAGTATCCCTTATCGAATTGGAAGGTGATCTCGGATTTGTAGAAGGTAGGGGGATTCACCCCATTGCAGGAATCGCAATCCAGAAGCTGGATCGAGATCTTCTCCTTCGGCACATTGACTTCCAACTTGGACGGATACACCTTTTCGCCGACCGTGAAATAGCGGGAAACGGACTTGACCATGGCCAGACAGAATCCGTTGGGCGCTTTCAGATTGCCGTCCTGGTATTTGGCCGGACACATGGCCAGGCTGGTGGGCTGGACGCCAAGAATCCCAGCCTTTTGAATCACCAGCACGGTACCGGGTTCGATGATGGTAAGGCCATTGGCATCATTGCCGGTCTTTACAAAGTTGTATTGCGCCTGCAACTGTTCCGCCAGGGAAGGCGGCGTGGTCTGCGCGATCACCGGCCAAGGCACGATGTGAATCACGAATAAGGCGAGAATCCGAGTTGCGATATCGAGTCCCCGTCGCATGGTTGGAATCCTCCTGGGCGCAAGGCTAAAGATCTCAGACACAACTTTCCCGATGGGTTAGGGGGGAACGCCTTGGGCTCGTCCTGAATAAGGTTGGCGAAGGACGCAGGCCTCGCCCGCGTCCTTCGCTGGAAGGTGCTTTCCGTTACTGGTTGTTTCCCTGGCCAGAGGTGACCTGCTGTTCAGCCTGTTCGGCCTCTTGCTCTTCCGCTTGCAGGTCTGACTCAACGTTAGCGTCTGCAGTCGGTGCTGGAACTTCACCGGCCGTGGTGGTGGTATCAGGAGCGGTAGGAAGGCCGCCCTTGCCGGCGTTCTCAGCCAGGCTCTTTAGTCCGCCGTCGAGCATCTCCCGGAAGTGGTTGTACATTTCCTGGAGGTCGCTGACGTCCACCTGGCCATTGGTGCCCACCGCGCAGTCGTCCTTCTTGCTGGCCGCGACCTGGACGCCGACTTTGTTGTCATCGCCGGCTTGGTCACTGGTGCGGGTGATCACGTCTCCCGCCGAGAGGGAGCACTCATTGCCTCCGTCATCGGTGATATCCAGATCGCTGGAGACGATGAAAGTGGTGAAATTGGGATCCAGCGCCTTCGGGGTTTCGTCCCCGCCCCCGCCGGATTGCTGGCTGCCGCCGGCGGCTTGCTGCTCGCCCTCAATCTCCTGCTTGACCTCATCGGAGATAGCCTGCTTGACCTCGCGAGGGATTGCAGTTCCTCCTTCGCCCCCCTGCGGGCCCGCGAGCGAAGCGTAGAGCTCGGTCCAGCGCGGGAACACGCCGGAGTTCAGGCGAGCCTCGTAGGCCTGTCGCAGTTGCTCGGAAAAGATGTAGTCGCTCAGCCACGGAGAGGCTGACGGATAGGACGGATAGGGTTGATAGTAATAGTTGTAGTAGCCGTACCAGGGATCGCGATAGTAGCCCCAGCGGTAGTACGCCGGCGCCGGCCAGGGACGATAGGCCCAGCCATAATACGCCGGGCGGTAGTAGTAGGCGGGAGCGTAGCCGTAGTAGGGCCGTCCGCGCCAATAGTAGGAGCGATAAGCATAGGCGTACCGCCGCCCGTGCCAGTAGTAGCTTCGTTGCACATAGGCGCGGCCATTGCGACGGAGGTAGGGGCGCTCCATATAGCCCCGGCCTCTCCCCATGCTGACGATACGGTGCCCGTTGCGCTCGGTCACTATGGTGCGGCCGTGTACGCCGTTATGGATAACCATTCCTCTGGTCTGGATGGTCCGCACTTTTCCGTCCGGCCGATAGGCCACGGTTTTGTTGCCGACGTGGACGACGCGGTCGGGTTTACGCGCGGCGACTCTGGTGTTGCCGGCGCGATTGTTGGGCCCGCCACGCGCATTGTTGGCGTTTGCCCCGCCCGCGCGGTTGGCATTCGCGCCCCCGGCGTTACGGCCGGCGCGCGCATTGCCGGCGCTCATGCGGTTTGCATTCGCACCGCCCGCGCCCCGGTTGGCGTTGCCGACGTTGGCCCCACCGGCCCGGTTGGCATTGAGTCCGGTAGCGTTACGGCCAGCAGTGGCGTTGCCTGCGCCTTGCCGGTTATTCATGCCGCCGGCGTTCGAGCGATTGGCGTTCAGGTTCCCGGCGCCCGAACGATTGGTGCCAGCGTTGCGATTCATGTTCCCGGCCTGCGACCCGTACATGCCGCCCTGGTTGCGGTTACCACCGTTTAGAGTTGAACTTGAGCGTTGTCCCATCCCGGAGTTGCCCCTGCCCATGGAAGGACTGGACGACCGCGACGGGCTGGGAGCAGTCGCTTGGCGTTGCGGCTGATGCGGTGGCGGCGCGCTCTGCCGCGGCGGCGCCGCCGGCTTGCTTGCCTGCCGCTTCTGGCTCCAGCCGAGCCCCGGCAGCATCAATACGGCCAGTACAAACACAAACCATCTGACAGCAACATAATCCGCTCTCTGATCCAACTTCATGTTCCTCCCTCCCAGAACTTTTTCCCCGGAGTCAACTGATAAACACGAGCCGTGTGGAATCCGACAAACCTGATACCCCTGTTTTTCTGCCGCGAGAGTTTACTCCGTTCCTGCCCTTTGGAGCAGAGATAATTTGCGCCGCCTATCCTGGAACCCCTGGAACCCTTACGCTGCCGGGTACTGCATCGGATTGCCCCGGCACCTGCTCAGCCAAGCCAACGTCGGAAACCGAGAATTCCAAACCTCAGAGAGCCCAGTGCGCACCCTCGACGACCTCATCCCACATAGCCACCCACTGTGCATTGCGCAAACGTTGGGGATAAACCGTCAAACCGCGATCGAGGATGCTTCCCCATGCCTTGAACCCTGAGGATGACCGTGCTACTTCGGCCCCCGGGGTCCCAGGCAAAGTCCAAGAAACTGCGACAGTTGTCTGTCCGCTTGCTGCAGTGGTAGCATTCCGTCTCCGGGAAGACGGTGTGCTCCCCCGCACCCGCCGGATGGCATCCGACTAGCCCTCCACCACGTATTGCGTACAAGCGCAGGGAAAACCATCATGCCGCTGCGAAACCCTCGGACAACAACCGGACCTGAGCACGGCGAGCCGGGGACGACGGAGGAGAGGCGCGCTCTGGACGAGCAGTTCAGCCTGGCCTACGAGGAGCTGCGCCGCCTGGCCAGCACGGTGCGCCGGGGCGACCCCAGCGCCACCCTCAACCCCACAGCGTTGGTCAACGAAGCCTGGTTGAAGCTGGCGAACTCCCCCCATCTGGCTTCGACCTCGCGTTTGCATTTCAAGCGGATCGCCGCCCGCGCCATGCGCCAACTGCTGATCGAGGCCGCCCGGCGCCGCAAAGCCCATAAACGGGGCGGTGACGGGGAGTTCCACCTGGTCACGTTCGACGAGTCCCTTGAGCCAGCGGCATCCTGCGGAGAGGATTTGCTGGCCCTCGACACCGCTCTGGAAGAACTGGCGCGTGTTCACCCCCGCCAAGCCACAATGGTCGAGAACCGCTTCTTCGGCGGTCTCGACGTCAGCGAAACTGCGGCGTTGCTCGACGTATCGGAAGCGACGATTCTCCGCGACTGGCGAGCCGCCAAAGCCTGGCTGGCCCACCAGCTGCGGCGAGCGCGCTGACCGCTTCCGCCACGTCAAGGAGTAAAGATGGACAGCACCCGCTGGGAGCGAATTCAGACCCTGTTTCACGACGCGGCCGACCTTCCCGCGCCCGAGCAACGGGTCTTCCTCCAGGCCGCGTGTGGCGATGACCAGGAATTGTTGGCGGACGTCCTCGTCCTGCTGGAGGAGGACGCCCGCAGCAACTCGCTGCTGGACCGCGAAGTGGCCCAGGTTGCGCATCAGATGCTCGCGCCAGCAGGCTCCCCGCTTACGGCTTTTCAGGAATTCGGCCCTTATCGGATCAAGGAGATGCTGGGTGAGGGCGGGATGGGCGTGGTTTACCTGGCCGAGCGCGACGACTTGGGCAACCGGGTGGCGATCAAGATTCTGCGCGATGCCTGGCTGTCCCCGGCCCGCCGTGAGCGATTTGCCAGCGAGCAGCGAACGCTGGCGCAACTCAACCATCCCGGCATCGCACGCCTCTACGACGCCGATACCCTCGCCGACGGAACTCCCTGGTTCGCCATGGAGTACGTCGAAGGCGTGCCGCTCACCGAGTACTGCAGCCAGCATCGGTGCCCGATCGAGACACGGTTACGGCTGTTTCGTTCCGTGTGCGAGGCGGTGCAATACGCCCATCAGCATGCGGTCATTCACCGCGATTTGAAGCCCTCCAATATCCTGGTGAAGCCCGACGGGACGGTCCGGCTCCTCGACTTTGGAATTGCCAAGCAACTGGAGGGCCTGGACGTCCCGGCGGATCAGACGCTGACGGGACTGCGGCTCATGACTCCGGCCTATGCGGCGCCGGAACAGATCCGCGGGGACCGGGTCGGGATACACATTGACGTCTATTCCCTGGGCGTGATCCTCTTTGAACTGCTCACCGGGAAACTTCCGTTCAACATCTCCAATCTCACACCGGCGGAATCGGAAGCCTTCATTGTGGAACACGAGCCGGCGAAGCCATCCGCCTTGGTGAAGCAGATGCGTGAGGCCGGGGATGCGAATGCGTGTATTCCGCCCCCTGGGAAGACATCCTGGGCCGATTTGGACGTGCTCTGCCTCACGGCGATGCACAAGGATCTCGCGCGGCGCTACCGTTCGGTGGAAGCGCTGATCCGCGATGTTGACCACTACCTCCATGGCGAACCACTGGAGGCACGGCCAGACACCATGGGGTACCGGTTGGGCAAGTTTGTCCGCCGGAACCGGCGCGCCGTATCGGCAGCGGCCCTGGTGTTCATCATCGTTGTCAGTCTGGTCGTCTTTTTTACGTTGCGGTTGGCGCGAGCGCGCAATGCGGCCCTGGCTGAGGCGGCCCGGACCGAGCGAATCCAGCAGTTCATGCTGAACCTTTTCCAGGGCGGGGATGAAGCGGCCGGCCCCGCCGACAGCCTACGGGTGGTGGCGCTGCTCGACCGGGGTGTGCAGGAGGCGCGGGCACTCGATGGGGACCCGGCGATGCAGGCTGAGCTCTACGAGACCCTGGGAAACATCTATCAGAAGCTGGGCAAGCTTGATCCAGCGGATTCGTTGCTGCGTTCCGCTCTCGAGCAGCGCCAGAAATTCTTTGGTCAGGACAGCGCGGAAGCGGCGGAGAGCATGGTTGCGCTTGGCCTGCTACGGGCCGACCAGGCGCAGTATGAGGAAGCCGAGCGCCTGGTGCGTCAAGGGTTGGCCATCAGCCAGCGGGACCTGCCCCCCAACCACCCATCGGTGGCGAGAGCAACGTTCGCTTTGGGCAAGGTGTTGGAAGATCGCGGCACGTACGACCCGGCCATAGCGGCGCTCAACGAGGCAGTCCGCCTGCAGTCGGCGCCTGGGGCATCGAAGGCTGACCTGGCCGCGAGTTTGTCGGAGCTGGCCAATACGCACTTCTATGCTGGTCACTATGACATTTCCGATTCCCTGAACCGGCGTGTCCTGGAGATGAACCGCGAACTTCATGGGGAGCGCCACCCCTTGGTGGCAGATACTCTGATCAATCTGGGCGCCATTCAGTTCCAGTTAGGCCATTACAAAGAGTCGGAGCAGTTTAACCGCCAAGCACTGGCAATTGTCCAATCCTGGTACGGCAAGGACCATCCGGAGACGGCCGACACCATGACCATCCTCGGCCAGTCGCTCACCTACCAGCAACGATATGGCGAAGCTGAAACTCTGCTGAAGCAGTCTCTGGGCATTCTGGAGTGTTTTTACGGGCCCGTGCATCCCCGTGTTGCCTTCGCCCTCAACGAACTGGGCAACATCGCGGTCCGCCAGAACAAGCTGGATGACGCGCAGGCCTACTTTACGCGCGTGATCAGCATCTATCGCTCGATCTACGGGGAAAACCATTATCTGATCGGCATTGCGCAGTCCAACCTGGGAGGCGTGTATGTCAAGCGGAAGCAATACGTCCGTGCCGAGGAGCTCTTCCGAGCGGCGCTGCAAACCTATGCCAAGACCCTGCGGCCGGATCACTTCAACGTGGGTGTCTCGCGGATCCGGCTGGGGAACGCACTGCTCGGTCAGCGCCGCTACGCCGAGGCTGCGGTGGAAAGCCAAGCCGGCTACGAGATTCTGATGAAGCAAACCAGCCCGACGGTAAAGTGGCTGCAGACCGCGCGCAAAGATCTGGCGGCGGAGTATGAGGCGCTGAAGCAGCCGCAGAAGGCGGCGCAGTTCCGGGCGGAGCTGACCGCCACCGAAAACAAGGCGTCCGCCACCGCCAGTAAGAAGTGATCTCTCAAACCGCCGATTCTAATCTGCGCCACTCTTACAACGCGGGCGCCCTCGCGGAGGTGGACGCAGGCGAGCCGCTCTTCACTCGTGGAACTGCGGCGAAGGGAAGCTCGCCCCAGACTCCATCCGGCAGGCGCAGAAGGGTCTCGCTGCTGCCCTCCAGCCCGACCCGATCTGAGAAATCAACCCAGTTTTCTTCGCTATCTACCTTGCAGTTGTTGTTCGGATCCAGGCAGATCTCTACTTTGTACACTGGGTGCAACTCCCAGATCGAAGAGCGCTTCGGACTGCCAGTACCTCCGGAACAGGGCTTATGGCTGGCGTCGAAGAAGATCTGCCCGGTGAAGCGGTAGAGATGGGCATTATTGTTCACCAGGAGGCTGGGGTCCCAGACCTCAGGCCGGAAGTGCGGGCTCATTTCGGCGGTGACGCTGCTGCATTCATCGTCCTGATTGCTCTTCTCTCCCAGAACGATGTGAATATCGTTGTCCTCCCTCTTGGTCAGCTTGCAGTTGACGCTTTCTCCTTTTCCTTTTCCCACATTGGAATAACGGGCCTTGATCACGAAAGCCACGATCCGGCCGACTGTGCCTTCGCCGATCAAACCTACCTTCGTGGGAAGACTCCGCAACACGGAGCGGTCCTTGGGTATCTGGGCGTCGCTGCCGAAGCTGATCTGCTGATTCTCGGCATCTTTCTGGAGCTGGTGAAGAACATCGAAGTCGATGTTGACAGGTTCTCCGGTGGCGCAGAAGTTATTTTTCGCCTGATTCTGGGCGGCTTGGGCAGAGTCAGGCTTGGCCTTCCCGTTGGGGCCGCAGGTATCGTCTATGGGGTGATGCTGCTTGATGGAATCAAAGGGAAGGGTGCAAGCGACCACCATGGGACCGCCGACCACGGCGGCGGTGGTGGCAGGGCGCGGTTGCGCTCTTGGAACGTTGCTGGCCAGCCCGATCGCCAACGGGAGCAGGGTGGCAGCCGTAGCAAGCCTATTCCTCTTCCTTCTCTTCTTCTTCGCCATGACTCACCTCGTGCGCCTCATTCTTCTTCATCTTCGTCCGTGGCGGTTGGGGCTCCGGCGCCGGGCTTCTCACCATATCCCGGCTGGGATGCGCTGATGCCTCGACTCACCAGGTAGGAACTGGCGCTGATCCCCAGGAGGGCGAGGACCCCGCCGGGCACGTCAGGCAGGCCGGCCAGATCGGTGAGCGTGCCACCGCTCTGACGCAGCTTCACGTTAGACACCACTACCAGAAAATAGCTGAGCGCCACCACAAAGATGAACACGACCAATTGAAAGCGGGAGGTGCTGGCCCAGCCGTCGTCGTCGCTGAGGAGGTACTTGAGGTTGATGGTGCCATTGGCGATTTTCCAGATCACCAGCAACGCAAACAGCGCCACGATGCCGCAGAGCAAATAGCCGATAAGCAATTCCAGGAACTGAAGGTAGGGCGTCGTCGTCATGGTCAGTTCTCCTTTCAGGAGCGTTTAAGTGGAGCGGTCCGGCGTAGATAGAACCTGCGGCCCAGGTAGAGCGCGTGGCTGCCGCCAAGTAACAAGATCCAGTCTCGGGAAACCGCGGGTAAGTGCGTGGGATCTTTCAGCACCTGCGACACGTACTGGAAGGCAGCGGCCAGAGTGGCCAGCAGCAGTTGCACCCGCTCCGGGCTGAACGAGCGGTCCCCTTCCTTCTTCATCAGCAGCCCCTTCATGCTGATGTGGCCGGTCACAACTTGCACGGCCACGATGCCGAACATCGCCAGCAGGAAGAGAGCGACTTCCCAGATGATGAGATCCGTCAGATCCGGCATGGACACTTCCCTGCGTAGCCGTTCGCGCGCTACGCCGACGGTTGTGAGGGCCTAACCCAGGGGAAGCGAGAACTGGAGAGGGTGGCGAAGCCAGGCGCTTAGTGCACCCACTCCTTTGCGGGCGCAATGCTACTCCTGCCCGTTGCCGTGTCAAGCAGAAAGTGAACCTTGTTCCGAAAACAGAACAAGCGCCCGCCAAGGTTTGCAAGGACACGCTCAGCGTAAGAGAGAGGGAGGGGTTTGCGGACTTGTCCCAAGAGGAGCAGCCCCGCGGATTATTGATTCGTGAGATGAGCGGAGAAGTTACTCCTTCTGCATCCTCCGCCCCTATTCCTGGCGCTCGCCGGCCGGCAGGGGGCGCGCGGCGCGAATATCGCCGACGATCTTGGCGGCCAACTGCGGGGCAGCAGTGGGGCCGTCCCAGGCAACAACCTTGTCCGTTGCGAGCACAGTCCCGGTGCGGTTGTCGATTATTTTGTAGACCCAGTCGAAGGTCAGGAAGGGACGGGTTACGTCGATATAGAGATCGGCCTGATTGCGGTCATCCACGATGCGAATGCCCCAATCGCGCATCTCGGGGCGGGTGTAGAGCGCGTCCTGCAGGAGGTTCCCCTTCAGGTAAATGGTGTGCGACTCCACGAAGATGGTGCGGCAGGTGCTGAGGACATTGCCGGCAACCGCGGGCCCGGAGCGTTCGACTTCGACAGCACGGGCGGCCGGTGACGTTGGAGGACGGAGTGTGGAGCGCGGCAGCACAGCGGCAGCAGCGAGCTGCTCCATGATCTGTCCGGCCAGCGCCGGTCCTGCGTCGAACTCGTCATTGGCTTGGATTGTTCCGGAGGCTAAGGTGAGGTTGCTGGGTTGGTAGACCAAAACGTAAGTCCAGTCATAGGTGAGAAAAGGACGATCCACAGTGATGGCGACATCGGCAGTTTCGCCGTAGTCGGCGAAGCGCATGCCCATCTGGGAGAACAGGGGATGCTTGCGGAGGTCATCCTGGAGACGTTCGCGGCGAATGTAGATGGTCCTGGAGGTCACGCTTAGGCTGCGGATCTGGAGTTGGCTGGCGGGCGGCAATTGCGGCGCGGGGCCGCGGCCGGGGGTCGGCGCCGCCACGGAAGCTGCGGTGGGAAGCTGCAAGCGGGAACCAGAGGCAAAGGCTGTGCCGCCTGCAACTGCGGCGAGCCCAATAATACTGTCTACTGGGACAGCAAAATTCACGTTCTGTCCCGGCGTAATGGAGCCCACCACAATCCCCAAAGCGCGCGCCTGGGTATCAACCAGCACCCCGCCGCTCGAGCCGGGCGAAGACGGCGCAGTGAACTGGAGCAGGCGGTAACCGCTACCCGCGCCGGGCACCTCATCAGCCATGCGCGAGGCGCTGAGCACACCCGAGGAGGCGGTCCAGGGCAGTCCGGCGCCGTTGGACACGAGGTAAAGCGGTGCGCCAGCATGGGCTTCGGCGGAGTTAGCGGTCGGCAACACCGCCAAGCCGGTAGCGGGGATGCGAAGGGCGGCGATGTCGCGGCGTTCGTCGCTGGCGATCAGTTCCACTCGATCGTAAATGTCGCCGCTCTTGAGCCGCACCTGTACCTCGCGCATGCCCTTCACGACATGGTTGGCAGTGAGCACCACTCCGTCGGAACGGACGATGAGACCGGAGCCGATGGCCGCGACTTGACCATCCCCCGAACCGGCGAGAATGAGGACGACTGCAGGCGATGCCCGGTCAATGATCTGATCCCCGGAGAGGGTTGCTGTAGTCGTTTGAGCGACAAGGTTGGGGAGTGTAGCGAAGAAGAGGAAGAAAACTATTAGTGAGCTCACGGGTCGCATATGAAACCTCCACTGAACCCGGACATCCTTGCATACGTACATTTTCTCTCCCCTCGAGAAAGCACGAAGGCAAGAACCAGAGTTAGGAGGGTGTGCATTCCCAAAGCGGGACTCATGCCGCGGATTCGACTTGATGTGACCTTTCAAGCCAGCCGCTTCGAAGGCACACCGGTACGTAACTGGGCCCCCATCGCGACCGACAAACGAAGCTCACACCCCCGCCACCCACTCCGCCTGGCGGTGGTCGCCGTGGCTGACGGCGTAGAGCACCAGCTCGACACGGCTGGAGATGCCGAGCTTGTCGAAGATGCGGAAGAGATACTTTTTGACCGTGTGTTCGCTGAGACGGAGCTCCTGGGCAACATCGCGATTGCTGAGCCCGTCCGCTACCAGCGCCACCACCTGCTCTTCGCGGGGTGTGAGCAACTTCATTCCATTGGCATTGACCACCCGCAAGGATGGAACGTGGGTCACAGCATCCAGCAGATACTGCAGTTGCTCATTGTTGGCCCAGATCTGGCCACGATAGACGGTATGGATACACTTACACAAAAGGCGGAACGGGTGCTCGGCAAAACAAAACAGACCTTTGACCCCCGAGCGGAAGGCGCTGACCACCAACTCGGCGTCATAGGAATCCAGCAGCAGGATTTTGGCAATCTCGGGATGAAGCAAATGCAAGCGGCGCACGATGGTCAGGTCGTGCCAGCCGTCTTTCCTGCGATCCAGGTTCAGCACCGCCACCTGCACCTCCGCTGAGTTCGCGGTGATCATGATCTCGTTGATGTCCATAGGGCAGGAGGCCACGCGGAACTCAGGACGGCGGCGCAGAGCGCTGACCAGAAGCTGGGATTGCATCTGGTTGGAATCGGCGACCAGCACGCCGATGGGATGCGACGAGATGGCATTTGTAAACTCCATGCACTCCTCCTGAATCCAGGTTACGATCAACGCTTCCGGTGCAGTATAAGCAGCGTGCTGTGAGAATCGAAGCGATCAGCGTCACTGATTTCTGTGACATTCCCACATTGCAACTGGTCTCCATTGTTGTGGGAAAGTCGGCGGGAGCAGTGTTTTGAACAGGGCCAGATTGCACGGAGAATGATGCAATTTCTTGAAGCCAAAGCACGAATTGCCATGTTTCCCAGAGGTTTACTTGTGAGTAACTAGGGGGAAGGAAGCCATCGCAAGTCTACTTTGGTGGACTGCACCAAGGAAGCAGCAAAGGCCCTTGCAAGAGCACTGGCATCCCGCCCGACCCACCCACTGAAGCATCCCCAAAAAAAGCGACGCAGGATGCGAATTTTGCGCGCCGGGATTGGCGGCTAGATGGCGGGCAGGAACTTGCCTACGTTTGTGGGCAGCACTTCTCATGTCTTGTTGCTGCGCGCGATCAAAGCTAAGTTGCGACCAGCACCGGGGAACTTGAAATGAAGTAGAAAGCCCGGTGAAAGGACGCCGCTGCAGGTGAGATGAAACGGGCCCTGAAATATTCGGTTCTAGCTCTTGCCTGCTGTGTGGTGCAGGTTTTGGTGGAGGCTGTGGCCCAGGAAGAACGGCCAAGGGTAGCCATAGGGAACGCTGGGTCAGCAGCAGCCACGAAACCCGGAACAGCGGACGGCGCATGGAGTCCAGCCCTGACGGGGGAACGCCGTCCGCTTTGCCGGTTGTGCGAGAGTCGTACGGTGGAGGCTGTAGCCCAGGAAGAACGGCCAAGGGTAGCCATAGGGAACGCTGGGTCAACAGCAGCCACAAAGCCCGGAACAGCGGACGGCGCATGGAGTCCAGCCTTGACGGGGAAACGCCGTCCGCTTTACCGGTTGCGCAAGAGCGATGTACTGGAGATCAGCTTTACCTTCGTCCCCGAGTTCAATCAGACCGTCACCGTGAAGCCCGACGGCTTCATAGCGCTCAAAGGATTGGAGGAATTGTACGCCGAGGGGGCGACACTGGCGGAGGTGCGGGACGCGATCGCTGCCGCCTATGCCGCCACGCTGCACGATCCGGAGATCACAGTCGTGCTGAAGGACTTCGAAAAGCCCTACTTCCTTGCCAGCGGCGAGGTGACGCGCCCGGGGAAGTACGAACTTCGCGGTGACACCACGGTGATGGAAGCGGTCGCAATTGCAGGAGGCTTGAACGGCCAGGCGAAACACTCGCAGGTGGTCGTGTTCCGGCGAGTGTCGAACCAACTGGTCGAGACCCATGTACTTGATTTGAAGCGAATGTTGAATGCAAGGAATGTGGCCGAAGACATTCACCTCAGGCCCGGCGACCTGGTGTATGTGCCGCAGAATGCCATTTCGAAGATCCGGCGGTATCTGCCCATTCCTAATCTCAGCATGTACTGGAACCCCTCCCAGTTTTGAAGTGAAAAGTGAAAACGAGGGGAGCCGTTAGCTCGGGCAGTCCGGGGACTGGAGTTCAGGCAACAGTCCTTAGCGCAGGGTTTCGGCCCTGTCCCTCCCTCCAGCTGAATCACAAGTGGCGGCCGCGGGCCGCAATGATCCCGTATGCCGGAAGCGCTTAGTCTGATTCGCAGGCCAGCGGCGGTGGGTCCTCCCACCCTGCGGGACCTCGCGGCGGTGTTTTTCCGTCAACGCCGGTTGGTGGTGATTTCATTCGCCGGAATCTTTCTGGCGGCTCTTCTGTATGGGTTGATTGCGCCCTCCTACGAATCCCAGATGAAGGTGCTGGTACAGAAGGGCCGCGTGGACCCGGCGGTTTCGCCGGCACCGACGCAATCGCCGCAGTTCGAACGCCTGGAGGTGACCGAGGAAGAACTGAACTCGGAGGTGGAACTGCTGCGCGATGATGAGATTCTGCGAAGCGTGGCACAGAGTGCGGGGCTGGCCTCGCGAGTCAGCTTCTGGTCAAGATGGTGGCACGAAGACGAAGCGGTTAGGCTGGCGCGGGCGGTGCGGGGTTTGGGTCAACGCCTGCGGGTGGAGCCGGTGCGGAAGACGCGGCTGATCGCGGTGACCTATGCGTCTTCCGATCCGGCCCAGTCTGCCAGGGTGCTGCGCTGCCTGGCCAACGCTTACCTGGAACGGCATCTGCAATTGCGCCGGCCTTCCGGGGAATCCGACTTCTTTGAGGAACAGATGGCAGAAGCCCGCCGCGGGCTGGAAACCGCGGAACTTCAGCTGATGGATTTCACCAGCGCCGAAGGAGTGGTTTCGGCCCCTCTGCAACGCGACCTCGCCCTACAGAAACTAAGTGACGCCGAGGCCGGCGACCAGCAAGTGCGACTGGCCATCGCCGAAACCCGCCAGAGGGTCCAAACCCTGGAAGCAAAGCTGCGCCTGCTGCCCGAGAAGATCACCACTCAGGTGCGCACGTCCGACAATCCGCAGCTGCTGGAGAAGATGAAGTCACAGCTGCTGGAGCTGAGGCTGAAACGCACTGAGCTGTTGACCAAGTTCGAGCCGACCTACCGGCTGGTACGCGAGGTGGACGAACAGATCGCAGAAACCCAAGCAGCCCTCGCCAACGAAAATCTGCGGCCGCTGCAGGAACAGACCGTCGAACACGAGCCCACGCACGAATGGGCCAAAGAGGAACTGGTCAAGGCGCAGGTTGAGTTAAGCGCCCTGGAGGCCCGGGCCGTGGCCAGCCGCCTGCTCCTGGCCAAGAACCGCGAAGCCGCCGACAAGCTAGGAAATCACGCCATCACGCAGGACGACCTTCTGCACAAGGTAAAGGCGGCCGAGGAAAAGTATCTGCTGTACGCCAACAAGCGTGAGGAGGCGCGGATCGGAGACGCACTGGACCAACGCGGCATCCTGAACGTCACTATTGCGGAGCACCCCATGGTGCCGGCGCTGCCCACGCGATCGGGTTTGACCTACGCCCTGCTGGGGCTCGCGGTAGCCGGGACCGTAAGTACCAGCAGGCGTTCGTGGCGGACTATCTGGATCCCGCATTTCGAACGCCGGAGGAGGTCATGGCCTACTTGGAGGCTCCGGTGCTGGCATCGCTGCCACGGAGAAGCAGGTGAATCCAGGTTCAAGAATCCGGCGAACCTCATGAGTACGCAAGCGGAGGTGTTGCACATCACAGCACAGCCGGACTGCTTCGAGGAGCAAGGAGCGGAGCAGAACCCCTCCCTGCCGCGAGCACGACTGGAGTGCTGGGATTGGGACCGCTTCGCGGCAGAGCAGATTCAACATCTGGTGTGCCAGGTCTTCTCTCCGGGGTGGCCGCGGCCGGCCCATCAGGTGGTGATCAGCGCCGTGGATCGGGACAGCGACATTGACGGTGTGTGCATGCAGGTGGGGCAGGCGCTGGCCCAGCAGGTTCGAGGAAGCATCTGCGTAGTGGAGGCCAACCTGCCCACTGCAGAGCCCGAAAACAGCTTTGGGAGGAGCACCGGCGACCCAGTCTGTGGTCAGGTACGACGGGGCTCGTTGCGGGAGTCCTCCCGCCAGATTTGCGAAAACCTATGGCGGATGTCACCGCAGACTCTACCCGGAGAGAATGGGCATGGCCCGCCGGCGGCGTGGCTGCGCACCAGACTGGCGCAGTTGCGGCACGACTTTGAATACACTGTGCTGCAGGCCCCACCGGTCTTGCTGTCGAGCGAGGCGGCGCTTCTGGGCAGTCTGAGCGATGGAGTCATTCTGGTCCTGGAGGCGAACTCCACCCGCCGGATAGCGGCCCGCAGGACCAAGGAACTCCTGCAGGCAGCGAATGCGCGGGTGCTGGGGACGATTTTGGCCGAGAGGACTTTCCCGATACCGGAAAGAATCTATCGAAAGCTGTAGCGGCTTTCGCGGATTCTCGTCTGGGACTCGGTTGTGAGATGTGATGTGGAAAACGCGCCAAGAATGGGCTTGGGACTCAATTAGCGAAGCTATGGCCGGGAGAAAGCGAGTCCGATGATGGCGAGCCGGGCCCTTTTCACACCTCAGACTCTTGAAGCGGCACAGTGGTATGCAATCCTGACCAAATACCGTTTCGAAAGAAAAGCCGTAGCGCACCTTGCCAGCAAAGGAGTGGAAACCTTCCTTCCTCTGCTGGAGGAAATCCGCCTCTGGAGCGATCGCCGTAAGACCCTGCGGATTCCTCTGTTTCCGGGTTATGCGTTTGTGCGGCTGGACTTGGCTTCCCCCGCCCGCCTGGATGTGCTGCGAACTGAGGGGGTCCTGCGTTTCGTCGCCTTCGGGAAAGATGTGACCGCCGTCCCTGCCAAGCAGGTCGAAGACCTCCGGAAGCTCTTGTCGCACAAAGTTCCGTGCTCGCTGCACGCCTTCCTCACCGTGGGACAGCGGGTACGGATTCGCGGGGGTTGCCTCGACGGCCTGGAGGGCATCCTGGAGCAGAACCAGGAGAGAAACCTGGTGATTTCCATCACCTCCATCCAGCGCTCGGTGGCAATCAAGATCGAAGGCTACGAACTGGAACTGATCTGAAGTGTCCCCACCTGCAGCAGTTGAACGTGAAAGCCACCGGCGGCGAGTTTCGCCCGCCTCGCGGGTGATTCCGGGCGCGCGACCTGCAGCCGGCTTGCCGCGCAAGAAGCCGCAATCCGCCATTCTGGATGAGCGTTATTGGGCAGAAGAGGATCGGCAGCGACTGGGACCAAGGATCCGGAAGGGCGCTTTGGAGGCACTGGCCGAAGCGGTGTTGCCGATGCCCTCCATCGCGGAACAGCGGCCCAGGCTCGCGGCCGCGGTGGCAGTTGATTTTCTGGCGGTGCTCACCAGTTTCATGGCAGCGGTTCATGTTCCGGCGCTGCTCGAGTTTGCGATTCGTCACGATGCGGCGGCGTGGTTACGGTCTTCCTTCTTCCCTGTCTGTTGCCTGGGACCGTTGCTGCTGCAGGCTGTGGTGCTCACGCTGCTGGGTTATTCGGAGGGGCTGTACCGGCCCGACCTCAGGCGGTCGGGCCACGAGGAACGAGTCATTCTGGCCAAGGTGGTGGCCTGGTCCACGCTGCTGCTGGGTGCTGCGATTCTCTTGGGAATCGACGAGATGTCGCTGGGGACGCTCATCACGACCGCGCCCCTGAATTACCTGGCCATGCTGGGCGGGAGAGAGTGGCGGCGGCGCACCAAGATGGACGCACAGACCAAGAATGTACGGAACGTACTGATCGTGGGAGCAGGAAAGCTTGCCCGGGAAGCAGCGGCCCATCTGGCTCAGCACCGCGAGTTGGGCCGGGCAGTGCGAGGATTCTTGACAGAAGGCGGGCCGGTGGGTGGCGACGTCCTGGGGACGGTGGAGGACCTTGCCCGCGTGGCGCGAGCGGAGTTTGTGGACGAGGTGCTCTTAGCGATCCCAGAGGATCGCGACCTGACCCGGCGAGTCATCCGCGAAGCTCGTCGCAGTCGACTGGACGTCAAGATCGTCCCCGATCTGTTCGGATTTAAGGCGCAGTCCGAAGTTCTGGAAAGCCTTGGCAGCATTCCAGTCGTCACGCTGTACCAGGAACCTATTCCAGCGTTTGGTCTGTTTCTGAAGCGGGCAGTAGATGCGGTCGGAGCCGCCACCGGACTGGTGATTTCGACCCCGTTGTTGGCTGCGATTGCGCTGCTCATCAAGCTGGACTCGAAGGAACCGGTATTGTACCGGGCCGCGCGAGTGGGCAGGAAGGGGCAAGAGTTCCTCTGCTGCAAGTTCCGCACCATGGTTACGGATGCGGATAAGCTCAAACCCCAACTGCGTGCCTGCAACGAGCGCGAGGGACCCTTTTTCAAGATGGCGGATGATCCGCGCATCACGCGGGTGGGGCGGTTTCTGCGCCGTTACAGCCTCGACGAACTCCCGCAACTGTGGAACGTGCTCACCGGCGAGATGAGCCTGGTAGGGCCGGCGCCCACATCCACTGGACGATTTCGAGCACTACGACCTCGAAGACCTGCGGCGGCTGGATGTAACCCCCGGCATTACCGGCTTGTGGCAGGTCACCGCGCGGCGTGACCCCTCATTTGAGCGAAACATGGCGCTTGATCTCGAGTACATCGAGGGCTGGACCCTGTGGGTGGATCTGCGGATTCTGTGCCGCACCATCTCGGTAGTGTTGCAAGGAAGCGGGGCGTGATAAGCGAGCGATTTTCCCCGCCTGAACTGGCGTGTTCCGCAGCGGCGGCAGCAGTGCGTCCGCTGCACGCGTTGCTGGCTGCGCCTTCCCTGCTCTTCCTGGCCACGCTGGCGGTGATGCTGTTTCGACCACCGGACTTGCACCTCTATTCACTGGACCGGGTAGCGTTCGCGGTGCTGGTTTTCGTCGTGCTGATGAGCGCCCTGGCCCAGCGGCAGTCGTTGCGCATGACCGACGCGGTGACCTGGCCGATGCTGGTCCTGCTTCTGCTGACGCTCTACGGCGTCATGACACAGCCGTACAACGCTCAGAACTGGAGCCTGTTCGCCGCCAAGTGGGCCGTGCCGTTCGTCCTGTTCCACCTCGCCGGTTTGGTATTCGAGGATGCGACGTCCTTGCGCAAGTTTGAGACCTTCGCGTTGATTGTATTGGCTTACCTCAGCCTGACCGCCATCTTCTTTCTGATAGGGGCGAAGGCGTTGATCTTTCCGCGCTTCATCCTAGACGAAAGTCTGGGCATCCATGCTGACCGGGCCCGCGGACCCTTCCTGCAGGCGGTCGCCAATGGCGTAACCCTGAACCTGCTGGGCCTGATCGCGTTGAACTCTTTCCGGCGGGGGCGCCTGCGGGGCGTGCTCGCCGTTCTGTTCCTGATTGCGTTGCCCCTCGCCATCCTGGCCACCAAAACCCGAGCGGTGTGGTTTGTCGTTCGCCGGCTCGGTGCTGTTGTTGTTCCTGGCTTCCCCGAGCACACGGCTGCGGCGCGCGTGCGGTGGGCTGGTGTGCGCGGGCGCATTGGGATTGCTGATAACCGTTGGTCTTGGCGATGTGAGCGGTCCACTCGGAGACCGGCTGGAGGACCGTTCGCCGGTGGAATACCGCATGGTCGTGTATGAAGCGGGCTGGCAGATGTTTCTCGACAAGCCGCTCACGGGGTGGGGCGCCAGCCGGATGCAGCCCGAGCTGCAGAAGCGCATCGCCGGGTTCCATCAGGACGCGTTCTTCATGCACAACACCTACCTCGAGGTGGTGGTCGAGCATGGTCTGCTCGGTCTGGCCTTGTATGCGTGGATGGTGATCGGCCTGCTCCGACTGGCACGAAAGCGCGTTCCAGAAGATTCGGACGGCGATTTTCTGGATGGGCCGTTCCGTGCGCTCTGGCCGATCCTAGTGGCGGTCTACATGGTGAACGCGAGCTTTGTGGTGATGAATTACCAGTTTGTGAACGGACTCCTGTTTACGCTGGCGGGAATGCTGGCGGCGCAAAATCGCCGCGTGGAAGGCGGAGGCTATGTCCTCGCAGGCTGAAGCGGCCAGTGTGCTGAGCGCACCGGTCGCGTTGCCGGCAGCGTCGAGGGCTGTCGTTGGGGACCGCCTTGGCGAGCGGGCTTCGGAACGAGGGCTCTCCCCCGCGGCATCGTTTTCTCATCTTGCCACAGCCGGGGCCGGCTACCTTGCGATCCGTTACGGGCTCGGCGTTCTGGTCAGCCTGGGCAACATGCTGGTGCTGACCTGGTGGATTGGTCCGCACGCGTATGGGGTGTTTGTCACCGCCATCAGCCTGGTCGCGTTCCTGGCGAGCCTGGGGCGTGCGGGAGTGGACACCTACCTGGTGCGGCGAGCGGCCGCGCCCGACGCGCGACTCTACGGCATCGCCGCCACCGTGATTCTTGCTGTCTCGGCAGGCCTGGTGCTGGCCGGAGCGGGATTGGCCCCCTTGCTGGTGCGCTGGTACGGAAGTCGTGAGTTCGTGGCGCCTTACCTGGTGCTGCTTTGCAACCTTCCGATTGTTGGCTTGACAGGGGTGCCTACAGCCAAGCTCGAGCGAGAGCTTAACTTTCGGACCGTCGCGGGAATTGAGCTGGCAGGACAAGCCGTGGGCCTGGTGCTTTCGCTGGTGTTGGCGTTGTCAGGAATGGGGGTGTGGGCGCCGGTAGGTGGGCAAATAGCATGGCAAGCCTTCCTACTGATTGCTGTGTATTGGGCGGCGCGGCTGCTTCCGCGGCTGCAGTTCGACTGGCGCGAAGCGCGGGAGATGCTGTCGTTTGGCATCGGGGTGAGCGCTTCCATGCGGGCCTGGCAGCTGCGGACGCTGGTGAATCCGCTGCTCGTGGGACGCTTTGCCGGGGCCGAGGGCGTAGCCTTCGTGGGGCTGGCCATTCGCATCGCCGAGGCGCTCGGGTCGGTGCGTTTGGCGGCGGGACGCCTGGCAATTGCGGCGCTGGCGCGTTTGCAAGACCGGCGAGAAGAGTTCCGCCGCGCCCTGCAGCGAGCGCTCTTCCTCCAGGTCATGACGCTGGGGCCGCTGCTGGGCGGGTTTGCGCTGGTGGGGCCGCTGGTCGTCCGCCATGTGATCGGGGTGAGGTGGATGCCGAGCCTGGCGGTGTTTCCTTTCATCGCCGCCGGCGTGCTGGTGAATTCGATCTACAACCTCCAGGCGTCGGCGTTGTTCGTGATGGGGCGGCAGTGGCTCGTAATGCGCTCCTACCTGACCCACGTACTCCTGCTGGGAGCGGGAACGCTGCTCCTGCTGCCGCGACTTGGCATCACCGCCTATGGCTGGGCAGAGTTGCTGGCCTGTGCCGCCTATTTCATGATTCAAGCTGGCTTGGCAAAAACGGCAGCCATCTCGTATCGCAGGCTGGCGCCCTGGCTCGCCATTTTTCTGGCGCTGGTGTTCGCGCCGGCTTTGCACAACTGGACCGCGGCACTGTGGCTGCCAATGGTGGGAGCAGCAACGGCGTGGGAGTGGAGACAGGCTCCTGCCACAAAGAGCCTGCGCAACCTTTTCGAGTGCCAGATCCGAGGCAGACACCTCCAGCGCCTGCGGAGCTTTGTTGCCAAGGCCCGCCAGCGCGGCTGGCCGTATCTGCAGGCGGTAGCGATCTACAGTGTGCGCAGCCGGGCTTACCGCTTGCAGTTGAGGTTGCAGCGGGCGATTGAAATTTCCAATCGTGGGCAGATTGCCGCGCTTCGCCGGCGTTCTTGGCATCGGAGACGGCACAAGGCGGGCGCGGACGGCATCGGACCGGTCTTCCATTTCAACGCCGCCGACATTCCACGAATCATTCTCTCCATCCCCGCAGAGTTGAGACGCAAGACTATCGCCCGCGCCGATGCCGTCATGGAGCAGCGCTTCGTCTTCCGGGGCCGGGAGCAGGCGTTTCCCGGCGTGGTGGACTGGAATGCCTGCCCGAACGGAAATCTCTCCTGGCAATGGGACCTCAACCGGCACGCATTCTTTCTGACCCTGGCAACCTCTTATTACTACACCCGTGATACACGATATCTCGGGAAGCTGGCCGCGATGTGGACCGACTGGATTGAGCGGAATCCAGTGGGCAAGGGGGCAGCCTGGACGTACCCCTTCGAAGTTGCGGCCCGGCTGCAGAACTGGATCTGGGCCTATTTCCTGCTGCTCTACTCCGGCGGCGTCAATGAAGGGCATCTCGACGCGATTGCCGCGGCCCTGCGAGCCCACGGAACCTACCTCAACTGCAATCTGGAGTATCACTGGCCCAACAATCATCTCTTGCTGGAGGCCAAAGCGCTGTACGAATACGCTCTGCTGTTCCCACAGTATCGCGAGACGGAAAAATATCTCACGCGGGCCGGGCGCGCGCTCCGGCATGAGGTGCCCAGGCAGGTGTTGCCCGACGGAGCACACTCGGAGCTGTGCTCCATGTATCACCGAATTCTGGCCGGCGAACTGGGCGAACTCGCGTTGCTCTGCCGGCGCAACCGCAGGCCTCTTCCGTCCATAGTCGAGCAGCGCGTGGAAAGGTTAGTGGAATTCTCACGGGCATTGTTGCGTGAGGACGGCAGCATGCCGCTGCTGGGGGACTCGGCAATGGACGACGTGCAGATTCGCTTCGATCCGGCCCGCCAGGACCACTCCGATCTGAACTACTGGCTGCGGCAGCCGGAACACGAGGTGGCCACAGAGCGCGGGGTTGGGGCAGCGCCCGAGCTGAAAATCTTCTCCGAAGCGGGCTACGCCTTCGTGCGCGGCGGCGAGGGCGCGCGCCGATTTCATCTTACCTTCGACTTTGGCCGGGTCAGCCGTTGTCCTGCCGGGAACCATGCTCACTGCGATGCGTTGAGTCTTGAGCTGTTTGCCGGCGGCCGGGCGCTGGTGATCGATCCCGGAGTGTATTTGCCCTGGAACGACGGAGAACGTTGGGCGCGCCATTTTCGCAGTACCGCAGCCCACAACACGCTCGTCGTGGATGGCAGGGAACAATCGGAACTTTGCGCTTACGCTGACGTTCGGCAAGAGGCACAAACCCAACTGCTCGGTTATTCCGTTAGCGGCGATGCGGCCTCGGTTTCTGCCGAATGCAGGCCTTATTGGGCGGCAGATGAACACATCTCTCACCGTCGAGAAGTCTGCTGTCACACAGGTGGCACTGTGCGCATCCGCGATCAGGTAGTGGGCAGTGGAGCGCATCACCTGGAATGGTCATTCCATTTTGCGCCTGGAATCGATGTGCGGGAGATGGCGCCGGGAAAACTGGCGGCCAGGATGGCGGACACGAAAACCGAGGTATTTCGCATGGAAGTAAGCGGCGATCCACCGAGTCTCAGGTTGGCGCGCGGTGAGACCGACCCGCTGCGGGGCTGGGTGGCGCGGCATTCGTCCGAGGTATTGCCAGCATACACGGCAGTGTACTCCCTGAAAGCACTCTTGCCGCTCGAGATTGAGTTTCACTTTGAGTTGACCGGTGAGGAGCCTGCGGAAAGCACGCCCGCTTCCGCCGAAGAGCCGGTGAACATTGTCTCCCAACAGGAGCCCGCTCCATTGTCCGTTCTGCATTGATGTCCACGGTTGCCTACCTCGCCAATCAGTTGCCCTCTCCGGTTGAACCTTACCTTGTGGAGGAAATCCAGGAACTCCGGCGCCGAGGAGTGAGTGTGATCCCATGCAGCGCGCGACGGCCGCAGGCTGCGGCGCTCGACCGTGAACTGGCAATTCTCTCGGCAGAAACGCTGTGCCTGCAACCGCTGCGCTTTAGGCTTCTGCTGCCGGCGGCGTGGCTGTGTGTGCGGAAATTTACCCTGCTGGCGGGCTTCTTCAGACGTGTTCTGGCGCAGGGAAATGAGTCTGCAAGCCGGCGGGTGCGGGCGCTGCTGCACACCTGGCTGGGGGTGTACTACGCGCTGCTGCTTGAGGGACGCGGCGTGGCGCACCTCCATGTGCATCATGGCTATTTCGCGTCTTGGGTCGCCATGGTCGCCGCGCGTGTGCTGGGCATTGACTTCAGCATGACGCTGCATGGCTCCGACCTGCTGCTGCACGCCGCCTACCTCGACACCAAGCTGAAGAACTGCGAGTTCTGCCTGACGGTCTCGGAATTCAATCGGCAGCACATTCTGCGGAGCTACCCGGAGATCGCGCCGGAAAAAATAAGGGTGCAGCGCATAGGGGTGGACACCGGCGGCCAGGTCTGTTCCGCCGAGTGCCCAGCCTGGGAAGTCGCGCCTGATCATGTTGGCCGTCGGGCGTCTGCACTCGGTCAAGGACCACGCCTTCTTAGTTCGCGCCTGCCGCAGGCTGAAGGACCGCGGCATGGAATTCCTGTGCCTGATTGCCGGCGAGGGCCCCGAGCGGGCAGGCCTCGAGCGGCTCATCCACGACCTGGGTTTGACAGAAGAAGTCAAACTCCTCGGCTACGTTCCTCGCCAACAACTCGATTCGTACTACGCCCTGGCTGACCTGGTCGTCCTTACCAGTCGCAGCGAGGGCATCCCGCTGGTGCTGATGGAGGCCATGGCGCTGGTGAGAACCGTGCTGGCGCCCGCGATCACCGGAATTCCAGAACTGGTGTTGGATGGCAGGACCGGCTTCCTTTATCGGCTGGGTTCACTGGACGACTTCGTGGCGCGGGTGGAGATGATTCGCAGATCGGGCCCCACCTTGCCGCCCGTCGGTCAGGCCGCGCGCCAGCACGTGCTCCAGCACTTCAACCGGGAGAAAAACCTGAGGGCATTCGGCGACTTCTTTGTCGGACACATTACGCCAGCCGCGCACAGCAAATCTTATGAGGATCCTCTACTGCAATAAATACAACTTTCCTTTCAGCGGGACCGAAGTTTACCTGTTCGATTTGATGGAGTTGATGCGTGGCCGGGGACACGAGGTCGCGCTGTTCTCCATGGCCGACCCGCGCGGCCAGCCCACAGAGTATGACCAACACTTTGTGCCACATATCGATTTCAAAAGCGATCGCAGCCTGGCAGAGCGTGCGCGTTTGGCAGCACACGCCATTTATTCATCCGAGGCGCGCCGGCGCCTACGGCGCATGATTGCCGAGTTCCATCCGGATGTCGCCCACGTGCGCAATATTTACCACCATCTCTCGCCGTCCATCCTGTGGGAACTCAAGTCGCAAGGCGTGCCCGTGCTCTACCACGTGAACGACTTCAAGCTGCTTTGCCCCAGCTACAACATGGTGGCGAACGGGCAGGCGTGCGAACTCTGTCGCGGTGGACAGTTTTGGCGGGTGGTGACGAGGGGCTGTTATGGGGGGCCGCGGAGCGCGGCAGCGGTGCTTGCGGCGGAGGCCTACTTCCATCGCTGGCTGCACACCTATGAGAAGTGTGTTGACCGTTTTCTGGCGCCCAGCCGTTTTGTGCAGCAGCGGCTCACGGAGAACGGATGGGATGGGCACAAGATTGACGTTCTCCCACACTTTCAGCGACTGCTGGAGCCGCCGCCCCCCGCGCCGGAAGCAGATGCGCCCATCCTTTATTTTGGACGGCTGTCCCCGGAAAAAGGGCTTGCAGATCTCTTGCGCGCGATGCGGCGTGTGTCGCAGCTTCGTCTGCAGATCGCGGGCGACGGCCCGCAGCGCGCCGAACTCGAGAGACTGGCGTTGGGGTTGGGTCTGACGCGCGTTGACTTCCTGGGCCAGGTGCCGAATGCAGAACTGAACCGGGTGATCGCCGCGTCACGCTTCACCATTCTGCCCTCGCATGCGTATGAGACGTTTGGCAAAAGCATCCTGGAATCCTACGCCCAGGGCCGCGCGGTGATTGCTTCCGACCTCGGCTCGCGGCGGGAACTAGTGCACGAAGCAAAAACTGGCTTGTTGTTCCGGCCAGGCGACGTGGAGCAACTGGCCGGCGCGATCTCGTTCCTGGCAGAGCGTCCCCGGCTCGCCGACGAAATGGGGGCGGCGGGGCGCGAACTGGTGCGCGAGCGGCATTCGCCGGAGAGTCATGCCGCAGCCATGACGCAACTTTACGAACGACTGGTCGCAGAGAAACGAGCATCGTCCCGGTCGAGGGTACAGGTAGCGTTTATCGGCGGTCGCGGGGTGGTCTCCAAGTACAGCGGCATTGAAGCCTACTATGAGGAAGTGGGCCAACGCCTGGCCGGGATGGGACACGATGTATCCGTCTACTGCCGCACCTACTTCACGCCGCCACTCGAGAAACACAACGGGATGTGGGTGCACCGGCTGCCTACCATCCGGTCGAAACATCTGGAAACCCTGGTCCACACATTTTTCAGCACATTGCACGCCTCACTCAGCCGCTGCGACATCGTGCACTACCATGCGCTGGGTCCCGCACTGTTCTCCTTCATTCCACGCCTGGGTGGGAAGAAGACGGTGGTTACCGTACAGGGTCTGGACTGGCAGCGGAAGAAGTGGGGATGGCTGGCCGCACGGGTGCTCCGCCTGGGCGAGCGGGCGGCTGTGGCACTTCCGAATGCCACCATGGTGGTTTCGCGAGTTTTGGAGGACTACTTTCGCCGGCACTATCGCGTGGAAACCATTTATGTCCCGAACGGAACCAGGATTCGGAAGCACCGCCCCGCTCAACAGATTTTGGAGGCGGGGCTGGAGCCTGGAAATTACATCCTCTTCTTAGGACGCTTTTCCCCGGAAAAGAATTGCCACCTGTTGATTGAAGCTTACGAGAAGATTGACACATCGGTCAGGCTGGTGCTGGCGGGAGGTTCGAGCTACTCCGACGCCTATGCCAACCAGCTGCGGCTCCACCAGGGCGAGCGCATCAAAATTCTGGATTGGGTCTCCGGCGACACCCTGGAGGAATTGCTCACCAATGCCATGCTCTTCGTTCTACCTTCGGACCTGGAAGGCCTTTCCCTCGCTCTGCTGGATGCCATGGGCGCGGGGGTCTGCGTCCTCGCCAGTGATGTCCCGGAGAACCGTGAAGCGGTGGAGGGCGCGGGGTTCACCTTTAAGGCCGGGGACGTGCGTGACTTGGAGCGCATGCTGCGGCTGCTGATCTCCGATGCGCGTGTGCGGGAGGGCGCGGCGCTCGCGTGCCAGCAAAGAGTGCGGGAGCGCTACCTATGGCCGGCCATTGCCGGGCAGATCGAGACCGTGTATCTCACTCTGTTGGGTCGCCGAGCAACAACCCCGTTCCAGAGATCACGCGTTACCGAGCCGGAGCATGAAAGCGTGGCTTAAGCTCCCTCTGGGACTCGTAACGTTATTGGTGAGTCTGGCTCTACAAGCGGATGCCGCCACCTACTATGTGAGTTCCAGCCGGGGCCGGGACACGAACCTCGGGTTGCCGGGCTCGCCCTGGCGATCCATCGGCCGTGTGAATCGGGCGCGTTTGTTGCCGGGCGATGTCGTGCTGTTCCGACGCGGAGATGCATGGCATGAGACCCTTAGGCCCAGTTCCTCAGGCACCGAAGGGAATGTCATCCGGTTCGGCACGTACGGAATCGGACCCAAGCCGGTGATCAGCGGATGGGATCCTGGGCCGGGAACTCCGGTCATGGACGTCGGCATCGACAACAACGAGCAAAGTCACATAGTTTACGAGGATGTCGAGCTGCGCGATGTGCGTCAGGGCTTGCACCTATATTCCTGGCGCACCCAGGTGCGTGACGTGACCCTCCAAAACTGTGCGGTGATCACCGGCCCGGCGCAACCGCATGGGACCATGTCAGCGGGAGTTTATGCCAGTGTAAATAGCGGGAGTCTCTCGGCCATCACCATCCGCAACAACCGTTTCACGCCGTATCTCATCGGACTGGAACACTGGGGTGTGTACTTCGTACGCGGGGTGAGCGATTTCGCAATCGAAGGCAACAGCTTCGGCCCAGCGGGAGAAGATGCGATCACAATTTGGCACTCCGATCACGGGCTGGTGGAAGCAAACGTTGGCGGCGGCAACGGCGAAAATACCATTGACGTGAAGGACAGTCACGATGTGATCATCCGCGGCAACCGGGCGGAGGGCGATGCCGAATACAACATCGTGGTGCATGGAGTGGATTCCGACCGGCAGACTTACAACGTCACGGTGGAGAAGAACCAGTGCCGCCGCGGCGGACAGGGTGGGCATCTCGATGCCGGCATCGCGCTGCTGTTCGTCCGGAATTCAGTGGTGCGGGAGAACATGGTGGAGGGCGCGTACGGCTCGGGAATCTTTGTTCGCGATGGCTCAAAGGGTGGTGGAAACGAAATCGCTTTCAACCAGCTCCGCGGCAACGGCAGAGGCCGGCCCAGCGAAGGCGTTGGCTTGCAGGATGTGTCGGAGATCCGCATCCACGACAACCACTTAGTCCCAATGCCTTAGGGAACGGCGCCGCCCGCGCTTACGCGGGAACCGGGAGGAACGCCCCCGACAGGGCCAGGCGCCCATGGTTCGGCCAGGGCTGGGGGGCCTTCGACCTCGCTCAGGACGTGCTACGACGCTACCGCCCTGTCACGGCAAGAGGAAGATTCTTGTCCTTTTTATTACAATCAATTGCGACCATGCGATGAGCATGGCTCGGAACACGACCGCGATCGCCCATGGAAGAAACGATTCTGGTTACCGGTGGAGCAGGCTTCATCGGCTCGAACTTTATCCTGCAGTGGATGGCGCAGGAACCCGCCCGGTTGGTGAATCTCGATAAGCTCACCTACGCGGGCAATCTACGGAACTTGCAGAAGGTTTCCAGTGATCCGCGCTATTGCTTCGTGCACGGCGATGTTTGTGACCAGGGTTTGGTGCGCAGCGTCTTCGAGCGCCACCGGCCACGGGCCGTGGTGCATTTTGCGGCGGAGAGTCACGTGGACCGCTCCATCCATGGGCCGGATGATTTCATACGCACCAACGTGAATGGGACCTTCTGCCTGTTGGAGGCGGCGCGGGCACACTGGGCGGCATTACCGGAAAGCGATCGTAACGCATTTCGCTTTCTCCACGTTTCGACCGACGAGGTCTATGGATCGCTGGGTCCGAATGATCCGCCGTTCTGTGAATCCACACCGTATGCGCCGAACAGCCCGTATTCGGCCTCCAAGGCGGCGTCCGACCACCTGGTGCGCGCCTATCATCACACCTACGGCCTGCCCACGCTGACCACCAACTGCTCCAACAATTACGGGCCGTACCAGTTTCCCGAGAAACTCATACCACTGATGATCCTGAACGCACGCGGCGGCAAACCATTGCCGATCTATGGCGACGGCCAGAATGTGCGGGACTGGCTGTTTGTGGAGGACCACTGCGAGGCGGTACGCATGGTCCTGGCCCGTGGTCGAGTGGGAGAGACCTACAACATAGGCGGCTGGAACGAGAAACGCAATCTTGAGATCGTGGAGACGGTCTGTTCGGTGTTAGACCAGCTTTGCCCGAACGATCCGGTGATACCGCATCGCAACCTTATTAGTTTCGTGAAAGACCGGCCCGGCCACGACCGGCGCTATGCGATGGACGCCCGTAAGATCGAGCGCGAGCTGCATTGGAAACCGCGGGAGACCTTTGAGACCGGCATTCGCAAAACAATCGAGTGGTACTTGCACAACGAGGACTGGGTGAAGGAAGTCACGGGCGGGGACTACCACCGGTGGATTGCCACCCACTACTCGACATAGAACAACATCTAACGATATAAGCAGAGTCGAGGAACGTGAATGGTGAAGCAAGCCGTTCGGCAAGAATCGCCGTACAAGGGAATCATCCTGGCGGGTGGGTCAGGCACGCGCCTCTACCCGGCGACCCACGCTGTGGGCAAGAGCCTGCTGCCGGTGTACGACAAACCGATGATCTACTACCCGCTGTCCACTCTGATGCTGGCGGGGATTCGTGACATTCTGGTGATCTCAACGCCGGAAGACACTCCACGGTTCATGCAGTTGCTCGGGGATGGGTCCCGGTTGGGGCTCAGCTTCCAGTATGCCGTGCAGGATAGGCCGGGAGGGATCGCGCAAGCCTTCCTCGTGGGTGAGAAGTTTATCCGCTCGCGTTGCTGCGCGCTGGTGCTGGGAGACAACATTTTCTACGGCCACAATTTCGCCAAAGACCTCCTTCGGGCCACGCAAAGAACCGCTGGAGCGCAAATTTTCGCTTACCCAGTGCATGATCCGGAGCGATACGGGGTGGTGGAATTCGATAGAGCCGGCAAGGCGCTGCGTTTGGAGGAAAAGCCAAAGCAGCCCAAGTCCCGTTACGCAGTGACAGGTCTTTATTTCTACGATCATGATGTGTTGGAGATCGCCAAAGGGCTCAAACCATCAGCCCGCGGTGAACTGGAAATCACGGACGTGAACAAAGCCTACCTGGAGCGGGGCCAGCTGGAAGTCGTGGTGATGGGCCGGGGTATGGCGTGGCTCGACACGGGGACGCACGAAGCGATGATGGAGGCTGCGCTGTTCATTCAGACGATTGAGCGGCGGCAGGGGCTGATGGTGGCCTGTCCGGAAGAAATTGCATTCCGCTACGGATACATCAGTGCCGATCAACTGGAAGCAATCGGACACACGATGGAGAACAACAGTTACGGAGCGTATCTGCTGCAGCTTCTTCACGAAAGGATATTCTGAATGGCGGCAGTGCCAACTGGCAGCGCAGTCATGAAAGTCACGCCCGCTTCGCTGGCGGGAATGCTCATCCTCGAGCCCAGGGTGTTCGGCGACGATCGCGGCTTCTTCCTGGAAAGCTACAACCAGAAAACCATGGCGGAGGTCGGCATCGTCGAGCAGTTCGTGCAGGATAATCACTCGTTCTCGGCGCACAATGTGGTGCGCGGGCTGCACTACCAGGTGCAGCGCCCGCAAGGCAAGCTGGTGCGCGTGGTGGCGGGAGAGATCCTGGATGTGGCCGTGGACCTGCGCCGCAGTTCGCCGAGCTTCGGGCGCTGGGAGGCGGTGCGGCTCTCGGGCGACAACCAGCGCATGGTCTGGATACCCACGGGATTCGCCCATGGCTTCCGGGTTGTCTCAGCCAATGCCCACGTGCTCTACAAGACCACCGACTTTTATTTCCCTGAATTCGAACATACCCTGGCCTGGAACGATCCCGATCTGAAGATTGATTGGCAACTGCATGCGGAGCCGATCGTCTCGGCGAAGGACCGTGCCGGCATTCCGTTCGCAAAAGCCGAAGTCTACCGTTAGGACCAGACCGCATGCGAGTCACCATCTTTGGCGCCACTGGCCTGCTGGGCAAGGCCCTGATGCGCGAGTGGCAGGGAGATGAGGTCTTCGGACTCGGTTCCAGGGATGCGGACATCCGCAGTCCCCGGCAGGTGACCGATGCCGTGCGCCGCACCCGGCCGGAGTGGATTGTGCTGGCGGCGGCCTACACCGACGTTGATGGTTGCGAGACGAACCACCAGCTGGCCTTCGATGTGAACTGCCGTGGCGCGGGGCATGTGGCAGAAGCGGCCAGGTTGCACGGCTCCCGCCTGCTCTTTCTCAGTACTGATTATGTTTTCGACGGCAAGAAATCGTCTCCGTACGAAACGAGCGATGCCCGAGCCCCGCGCAGCGTTTACGGAAAGTCAAAGGCCGAGGCCGAAGTCCAACTCGGCGAGGTCCTGCCGCAATGCTGCATCCTGCGGACGTCGTGGCTGTTCGGAGTGGGAGGTCGCTGCTTTCCGGACACGATCCTGAAATTGGCTGCAACCCGGGCAGAGATCGACGTGGTCAATGACCAGCGGGGATGTCCGACCTACGCTCCCGATTTGGCGCGGGCCATTGTCCAGTTCTGCCATCGTGGCGCCGAGGGTGTTGTGCATGCCACCAACCACGGTGAGTGTTCGTGGTTCGAGTTCGCGCAGGAGATCGTCCGCGGAGCGGGATTGAACACGCTCGTACGTCCGACTACCAGCGACAAGTTCGTGCGGCCAGCGGAGCGCCCGAGGTATTCCGTGCTGTCCGGCAAAAGCCTGGAGAAGTACGGCATCGCCATGCCCGACTGGCAGGACGCCCTGCAGCGATATTTGCGAGAGCGGCAGTCGGGGTCAAAAGAGGTACCAACCCATACAATTCCGCCGGACAGAGAATAGGGCGATAATGCCGTCTTTCGGTCGCTGGGCCACCCAGCCAAGTCCTCCCCGGAGGAAACATGGAGAGTTCGGACAACTCGAGCAACGCCGTCAGACGCCGAGATCCACAGAAAGCCAAAGAAGACGACCGGCGCTCGCAGTCGCGCGCCGAAACCGTCCTATCGCAGATCGAGGATGCCACCTACGCTGTCCTGCGCAAGCACGAGAAGAGATCCGCATAGGCGAACCGGTTCCGCTGTTGGCTAGGGCTCTCGCTCGCGGGAGGCGGCCTGAGCCATTGCTAATCTTCTCCCGCTGCCTTTTCCACGGCACGCCACCCTTTCTCGATGACAGCTGCCGACTCTGGGTTCAAGGGTTGCAAGCCGGCATCGCGTAGCTTCAGGTTCAAGGCGGGAATGTCCTGCGTCCTGATCCTTTGCCACTCCTCCAGTTGCTCCCCCAGCGCTTTGTCCACCTGATTGAAGGCAGCCACCTGTTGCGTGGTGGGCTCGGCATCGGCGCTGTCCACAGCGCCCAGCAAGCTATTAAACCCCTCGTTCAGGCGCGACAGGCTTCTACCCTCCGGGGTGCTCAGGAAATACGTGCCATAGCCACCTAACGTGCCTTCCACCGCAGCGCTCTTGCTGTCGAGGGCCGCAATCGCTTGAGTGAGTGCGGCGTTTCCCGCCTTCAATCCCTTCAATTGCTGCCGCAACCCTTTGACCTGTTGCAGGGCACTGTAGTCGCGGGCCAGGGCGTCAACAATTCCGGATTCGAAATCAAACTGCCGGCGCAGCCCTTCTGCCGAGGTCTTCACTCGCGGATCCATCTTGATGGTCAGAGGCTGGGTGTAGCTGCGGCCGTTGACCGTCAGCTTCACCCTGTACCGGCCCGGCAGCACGCTGGCGCCCAGCGGGTAGCGCGGAGTGTCGTGATAGATGGCCGAGATCGGATACTCAAGCTCCAGAGAATCCGGTGGCGGGTAATGCAGGTCCCACACAAAGCGGTGCATACCGGCCTCAGCGGACAGTACTCGCGGTGGACGAATCCAGTAGGTCGGGATATTCAGTTCGCTGGGGTTGACGGCTTCGGGTTTATCTGCACTGGAGAAACGCCGCACCAGTTTGCCTGAGGCATCGGAGATTTCGAGGGTAACTGGGCCGGAAGCCGCAGACTTGAGAAAGTAGTCGAGGATGGCGCCGTCGGGCGGGTTCTGGCCGGCGGGTTCTTCTGGCGGCAGGGGAGTATCGGTGTTGTTGTTGCGCCGCACGCGAAAGGTCAACTGGGGAGCAAACAGCCACGCATCGGCCGCGGCTACTTTGGGGTCGAACTGGCGCAGAGGCGTGATGTTATCGAGAATCCAGAACGACCGTCCGTGCGTCCCGACGACGATGTCGTCCTGATGAACCACCAGGTCACGAATCGAGGTAGCGGGCAAGTTCAGACGCAACGATTGCCAGTGGTCGCCGTCGTCAAAGGAGACATACACAGTTCGCTCCGTGCCGGCAAACAACAACCCCTTGCGCTCGGGATCCTCGCGAACCGTATTGACCGGATCGTCCGGGAGGCCGTTAACGATCTTCTGCCAGGTCTTTCCACCGTCGTGCGTTCGATAGATATAAGGATGAAGGTCGTCCAAGCGGAAGCGGTTGACTGCGGCGTAGGCCGTGGCCGTGTCGAAGTGTGAGGCGTCCATCTGCGCCAGCTTGCTCCACGGCGTCAGGTCCGGCGGAGTCACGTTCTGCCAGGTCTTGCCGCCATCGCGGGTAACCTGGATCAGGCCATCATCCGTGCCCACCCAGATCAGGTTGGCGTCCCTCGGTGACGGAGCAATGGAATAGATCACCCCGCGATGCCTCCCTTTCGCGGGATCTGATTCAACAAACACGCCCATGCTCGGCGGCACGCCGGGATCTTGGCGCGTCAGATCGGGACTGATGATCTGCCAACTGTTGCCACCATCCGTGGTTTTAAACAACACGTTCGATCCCAGGTACAGGATGTGTGGGTCGGCAGGAGAAAAAATCAAGGGAGCCGTGCGATTAAAGCGGAATTGCCCCGTGCGCAACACAACTGGAGAGACGTCCTGGGTCTGACCTGTCACCCGGTTGAACCGGGTTACCTTGCCACCATAAATCATGTCGGGGTTGAGCGGATCGGGGGCGACGTAGCCATACTCCTCGACGCCCACCGGATACCAGTCGCGAAAGGTGATCTCGCCGAAGTCGCTGCGGCTGGCGGTGCCCACGCTGCCGCTTTCCTGCTGACCGCCGTACACCCAGTAAGGAAACTGGTTGTCGGTGATCACATGGTAGAACTGCGCCGTCGGCTGGTTGTACCAGGAACTCCAGGTCTGCCCGCCGTTCACGCTGATGGTGGCGCCCTGGTCCACGGCGAAGGCGATGATCTGCGGGTTCTCTGGATTGATCCAGATGTTGTGATAGTCGTCTCCCCCCGGCGCGCCCTTGAAGGCGGTGAAAGTCTTGCCGCCATCGGTAGAGCGATAGGCCGAGATATTCGCGATGTAAACCTTGTCCCGGTCTTTGGGATCGACGCGCACGCAGGCGAAGTCATCGCCGCGTCCCCAGAGGCGGTCGTCGGTGTTGATGAGCGCCCAGCTCCCGCCGGCATCGTCGGAACGGTAGAGCCCACCGAGTTTGGGCGAGTCCACGAGGGCATAAATGCGGTTGCCATCGCTGGGCGCGACACCAAGCCCGATGCGCCCCAGTCGGTCTGCCCAGGTAGGCAGACCCTTCGTCAGGGGTTGCCAGGTGGTGCCACCGTCGGTGGATTTGTACAGTCCGCTGCCCGGCCCGCTGTAGGAGTTGCCGCTGGTCCACGGCCCACGGCGCGAGGCCCACATGACGGCATAAATCGTCTGTGGATTCTTAGGATCGAAACCGAGGTCAATCGCCCCCGTGTCTTCATCCTTGTAAAGGACCTTCTGCCACGTGACGCCGCCATCGAGCGAGCGAAACACTCCCCGCTCCGCGTTCGGGCCGTAGGGGTGTCCAACCACTGCAGCGAACAGGCGATCAGGATCGTGGGGATCAACCAGGATGGCGCCGATCTGCTGTCCATCGCGCAGGCCCAGGTGTTGCCAGGTACGGCCGCCGTCGGTGGACTTATAGACGCCGTCGCCGGTAGAAAGATCAGGGCGCCGCAGCCCCTCGCCGCTGCCCACATAGATAATGTCGGGGTTCGAGGGCGCAACTGTAATTGCTCCTACAGAACCGGTCGGCTGATCGTCGAAGATCGGCATCCAGGTGCGTCCGTAGTCGGTCGTCTTCCACACACCGCCATTGTTCGGCGCCATGAAGAAGACATTGGGCTGGCCGGGGATTCCACTGATGCCCACAGTGCGGCCGGCGCGGAAGGGGCCAATCATGCGCCAGCGCATCTCCTGGTACAGGTTGGGGTTGAACTGCTGTGCGAAGCAGAAAACGGCCGAACTCATAAGCAGAGTCCATGACACGAACCGGCAAATGGCATTCACGGGGCCCGCCTCCTGGAAGGAAGTAAGCATAAATCATCAGACGGGTTGCAGGAGCAAAAGGCAGGCGATGTGAAGGCCAGTGCTTTCAGTCGGCAGAATGAGTGATACTGCCTACCCAGACCCGTGACCGGAATCACAGACGCTGGTATCAAAGGAGAGCAGGATGGACTTTGTTGCAGGAGGCATTCAGCCGTGTCCGAACTCTCCCGATTGGCTTTGTACGGATTGAGCGGGTTCTATGCTGTGCTGGGCGTGGTCGTACTGTACAGGGCCCTTCGCCCGAGTTGCCGTACTTGTGTTTACTGGCAGGCCTGCCTGGAAAGGCAGCTTGCAACCACGGGCGTACCTCCGAAGCGTTGCTTCTGAAAGAAGCACTGCTACAACAGCAGCACTCCTGGGCAGCCGCTGCCCGGGGGATCCCACTTTCACCGGCCACCCAATCCAAGAGATGTCCGGCGATTCCTGCTCAGGCGCCACTTCCACATACCGCCCTCCAATGACTTGCAAGGCTTTCTCCACTGCATCGGCGATAGGTGCTATCAATTTTTTGCATGGCTGGGAGGTTTGTCACCTGGTGTATACCAAGATTGCGTCTTCAAGGTCCTTGTGGCGGCAAGACGATATCCCGTGGCCGCGCCCGGCCTAAACACTAGTCCGCGATCCTGAAGACGTTCCCCTCACCCGCGACCAGGAGGAAATCGAAACGCATGGTAGTCATGAAGTTTGGCGGCAGCTCAGTCCAGAGTGCGGAAGCCATGGAGAGGGTGGCGGACCTTGTCCGGCGCCGCATGCGGCGCCGCCCGGTTGTGGTCGTGAGCGCCTTCACCGGTGTGACGGACCGATTGCTGGCACTTGGCCGCGTGGCGGCTTCGGGTCAGGGAGAGGAGGCCCTGGCGCAGGTGCGCTCTTTGCAGCGGCATCATCACGACATGACGCAGCGTCTGCTGGCGGAAGATCGTCTCTACGGCATTGGTCTGAAGTTGGAGCCTTATTTTGCCGAATTGGAGCGGTTCGTCGGTGGGCTCGTGGCCATTCGAGAGTTGTCGCCGCGCAGTACGGACTACCTGGTCTCATTCGGGGAACTGCTCGCCAGCCATATCGTGACCGCGGCCCTGCAGGCGCGTGGACTTCCGGCCTGCTGGGTGGATGCCCGGGAGTGCATCATCACCGATGAGCAATTTACGCAGGCGGTCCCCGATTACCCCGAAACCTATGGCCGTACTCGGGCCCGAATACGCCCGCTGCTGATCGAGGGGAAGCTTCCCGTGATGGCAGGCTTCATCGCGGCGACGCGGGACGGCGCAGTGAGCACACTGGGACGCCGCGGCTCCGATCTTTCCGCAGCTTTAATCGCGGCCGGGATCAACGCGGCCCGGATCGAGATCTGGATCACCTTGGAAGGGATCATGAGCGCCGATCCGGCGATTTGCCCGCAGGCGCGCTGTCTCCCTCGCATCAGCTTTCGGGAAGCGGCGGAACTGGCCTACTTTGGGGCGAAGGTGCTTCATCCCGCGACCCTCGTCCCGGCCATGGAGAAAAACATCCCGGTATATGTTCTCAATTCGCGCAACCCGCGAGATCCAGGCACGCAAATCACTTCGCGCTCACCGCGTGGGCGTTCACTGTTCACCGCCATCGCCGCGCGCAGGGAGGTCAGTATCGTAACCATTTGCGCGCCCTGCGACGGCAATCCTCACCTTTTTCTTCAGGAAGTGTTCCACGTCCTGCATCGGCACGCGTGTGTAGCGGACCTGGTGACGGTCTCTGAGCTGAGCGTGTCCTTTGCGCTGGCCTCGAGCCGTAAGTCGAATGAATTGTTGGCCAGCCTGCGACACATCGGCGCAGTCTCGGTGGAGGACAAGCAAGCGATCGTGTGCCTGGTGGGTGAGAACATCCGCGGGCGGGCTGGGATTGCGGCGCGCTGTTTCACTGCCCTGGCGGAAGCCGGCATCAACGTGCGCTTGATCTCCCAAGGCGCGTCGGAGATCAGCCTCAGTTTTGTGATTCAGGAAAACGAAACGGCGGAAGCGGTCAGGCGGCTCCATGCCAGCTTCACTGCGCCGAAGCAGCCCAAGCCAAGCGGGCGTGAGCCAACCGTGGCGGCGTCCTCCGCGGTATCGAAGGTCGCCACCCTTCCACTGCCGGGAGGTCTGGCCAATAAACCAGCCACGGGGACGCCGCTGGCCCCGTAAAAGCGGGTCGTCCCACCGCCGCAGAGAACGACGACTGGCTTTACGCGCTCCAGAAGGGATTGCTCAGCCCCGTCGGCGCGTGAGGTGCAAGCTCAGCTTCCTGAGAAGGAACAAAGAGTTCCTCCGGCGCCGCTTGCTGAAAGTTCGTATTGGGGGCGGGCTGAACGGGCTTTTTCTCAGCGTTGGGGCGAGTGAACTCACGAGCTCCTGACTCCACGGGCAACTCCTTTCTGCTGGTACTGGGCTGGATTGGACCACTCCCCGGCCGGCGCGCATAAGTCAAAGTTTCGATTTCTGCAATCGGAAAAACTGTTTCAGGAAGGGCGGAGGTTGGGGTTCAGCACAGCGGGCGTGGTTCGGTGCTGGACCAGTTCCACAAAGGCCTGCGCTGCCCGCGGCAGGCTGCGATTCTTCTGATACGCCACCCCCAGCTCGCGCCAAAGTTCGATGTCCTTGAGGTTGATCAGCCGCACGCGTCCGGCGCGGACCTCATCCCGGGCAAAGCTCGAACTGATCAAGGACACTCCCAGACCGGCGGCCACGAAGCTCTTGATCATGCCCACACTGGGCAACTCCATGCGCACTTTGAGCTCGGCGCGATAGGGACGAAAGAGACGGTCCATGATCTGGCGGCTGTATCCGATGCGGGGAAGAATGAGGGGGTGCTGCACGACCATGCTGATGGGCACACTGTCGTACCGGGCGAGCGCGTGGTCCGCGCTCACCATCAGCATTAACTGGTCGCGGAAAATGGTGCGCACCTTCAGCGCCGGCAGTTTCACCGGCAGGGTTACGATTCCGACATCGATCAAGCCGCTGTCCAGCCGCTCCAGAATCTTGTGGCTGAAGTTGCGATAGATACTGATCTGCACCGAGGGATACAAGCGTAAGTATTCTGCAAAGACATCCGGCAGAACGTACAGACAAGTCGCTTCATTGGCGCCGATGGCCAGAACTCCTCGCGGATCGCTGCCCTGGTCAGCCACCGCACGCAGGGATTCGCTGCGCACGGCCACCAGGCGCTGGGCATACTCCAGAAAAACCTCTCCCGCGGGCGTAAGCCGGACGGCTTTGCCCGACCGGTCCAACAGCTTCTCGCCGTACTCTTCTTCCAGTTGGCGGATTTGTGCGCTCACTGCCGATTGCGATCGGAAGACTTTGTGCCCGGCACGCGAGAAACTGCCCAGCTTGGCAACCTCAAGAAAGGTCCGGACTTGATCGAAATCCATGGGAGGTCGAGCTGATTATAACGAAACTTGCGGTCCCTCCCCCTTCTCGGGGCTGAGCCGCGAGTTGGCAGCCGGCAGCCCGTCGCTGGTGGACCCGGGCGCGACTGCAGGCTGGTACGAACTGAGCTCCCCGGTCCCGCGCGGTGGCTTGAGCCTTGCCAGCACTTGTGCCCAGGTTTGCCAGATGGTGCTGGGAAGATGAATCGGCTGCACCCTGGCGAATAGGCGGCTTGGCGATTCCTGCAGCAGACGATAGGCAACGGGGCTCCCGGTAAGGCGGAGATGCCGCTGCAACACCCGCGTGAGCCACTTGCCTTCGTCTTCTTCTATGTCCGCAGAGACTACGAATTCAGAGTTGCACACCCTGGGACGTAAACAGTCGCGCAGGACGTAGGCCAGCCCACCGGTCATGCCGGCACCGAAATTGCTGCCGGTGGGTCCGAGTGCCAGCACAACGCCGGCGGTCATGTATTCACAGGCGTGGTGGCCCACGCCCTCCACCACGGCGAGTGCTCCGCTATTGCGCACCGCAAAGCGCTCCCCGGCGCGCCCGGCCACGTAGAGTTCTCCGCCGGTAGCGCCATACAGGACGGTATTTCCCACCAGTACGTCTCCGCGCAGCGATGCTGCCGGCCCCAGGGAGATGACCACACTTCCGCCGGACAGCCCTTTAGCCACGTAATCATTGGCCTCGCCGTAGAGATGAAAGGTAACTCCGGATGAGAGGAAGGCCGCAAAACTCTGCCCTGCGACTCCGGTAAAGTTGCACCGCAAGGCGTTTTGCCCAAGAACTGGGTTGTGCCGCACTCGTTCTCCGGAAAGACGTGCTCCCACGCTGCGGTCACTGTTGGTGAGCCGCGCGGAAGCAGTCTGTCGTCGCAACATTCTGATCTCGTCCACACTCGGGCGCGGAATGCCCGGTGTTCCAATCGCAGCGAAACCCGGTTCAACGGTTTTCTCGGCCACGGTGGGCAAAGGATCGAGGAGCTCGCGCACACTCGACCCGCGTGCGCAATCGCGGGGACGAAGAAGATCCACACGGCCCACAATGTCCTGGATGGTGCCAACGCCGAGCCCAGCCAGATGCCGGCGAACCTCGGCGGCAACTCCTTCAAAGTAGCTCACCACCATCTCTGGTTTCCCGGTAAATCGCATGCGCAGCGTTTCGTCCTGCGTGGCGATTCCCACCGGGCAGGTGTTCAGGTGACACTGTCGAGCCATCACGCAGCCGATAGCCAGCAATGCCGCAGTACCGAATCCAAATTCGTCTGCACCCAGGAGGGCGGCAATGACAACGTCGCGGCCAAATTTCAGACCGCCATCCACGCGCAGGCGGACCCGCGACCGCAGACCGGCCAACGCAAGTTCGCAGTGCGCCTCACGTAGTCCCACCTCCCACGGTAAGCCAGCGTTCTTGATCGACGTGAGCGGGGAGGCCCCGGTTCCGCCATCGTGGCCGCTGATGGTGATAACATCAGCGCCTGCCTTGGCCACGCCCACGGCAATAATCCCAACTCCTGCGCCGGACACCAATTTCACCCCGATACGGGCATGCGGGTTCACGGCCCGCAAATCGTGGATCAGCTGGGCAAGGTCCTCGATGCTGTAGATGTCGTGATGCGGCGGCGGAGAGATGAGCGACGTGCCCGGGACTACATGCCGCAAACGCGCGATGTACGGCGTCACCTTGAACGCAGGCAGTTGTCCGCCCTCTCCGGGTTTGGAGCCCTGCGCCATCTTGATCTCGATCTCTTCAGCCTGCGCCAGATACTCGGTGGTCACCCCGAACCGCCCCGACGCCACTTGCTTGACCTTGTTGTTGGCCTCAGGCCCATGCTGGTAAATCTCGGGGTCTTCACCTCCTTCCCCGGTGTTGCTCCTTGCCCCAAGACGGTTCATGGCCAGTGCCAGCGTCCTGTGGGCCTCGGGGCTGATGGCGCCCAAAGACATTGCTTGCGTGCTGATGCGCCGGAGTATCGCATCGGCAGGCTCCACGGCGTCCAGAACAATCGGAGTGGCGGAGGCAAGCTCCAGCAGATCGCGGATGGCTACTGGCTCACGGTTGACCTCTGGCGAGATTCCCGAGCTCCCGGCCGGATCCAGTGATTTGAGATGACTGTGGAACTTCCGTATCAGATCGGGTGAGTTGGCATGAAGCTCTCCAGTCTTGCGGAACCGATAATAGCCTGCGTCCCGTAGCTCGGCGGTCTCGCTGGCGAACGCCGATGTGTGTTGGGCGAGCGCTTCCTGCAGAAGTTCCGCGAGGCTCTTGCCGGGTAAAACGAAGGTGGCATCCTCAAAGAACTCGCGATGTACCTCGGGACCGAGTCCGAGCACTTCAAACAAGTGGCTGTTGCGATAACTGGCCAGCGTGGAGATGCCCATGCGGGCCAGCACCTTGCGCAATCCCTGTTCTATGGCAGAACGAAATACAGTAGCTCCGCCAGGCGCCATTTGCTCAGACAGATCCATGGCGAGCCAGGGATGCACCGCGGCGACGCCGATGGCGATGAGCATGGCTACGTGGTGAGAATCAAAGACGTGGCCCGACTCCATCACCACGGGTACGGCATGCCGACCAGCCTGAAGGGCACCTTTCGCGGCCGCGGCTGCCGCCAGTAAGGCCGGGAGCGCGACACGTTGCCGGCCCACTCGCCGGTCGCTCAGCAGAATCATCCCCTGAGCTGAAGCAGCTTCCGACTCAACTGATCGCAACGCTGCGCGGGCGCCTTCCACCCCCTGCCCAACCGGGAATGTCGTGTCCAGTGTGCGCACCGACAATCGAGCGCGCAGGACTTGCAACTGGCTTGGATCGATTATCGGCCCTGGCAGGGCAAGGCGCGGCCCCAGGTATGTATTGAGTGACATCGCGTGGGCTTCGCGTATCGGATCGATCGGCGGGTTGGTCACCTGCGCGAAGCGCTGGCGGCAGTAGTCCCACAGGCTGCGCTGCATCTGGGAAAGGTAGGCCGGTGGAGCGTCGTCTCCCATGCTCCACATGGCTTCCTTGCCTTGAGTGGCCAGCGGCTGAAAGAGGATCCGGAGCTGATCTTCCGTCCATCCCAATGCCCGCGCTTTCCGCATGCACGGCTTGTTGGATCGTCGCGGCTTCTGCGCGGCGCGCGGCTTGACCCATTGAATGTCAAGCTCAACAGCCTCCAGCTTGGGGAGCAGGTCAACCACCTCTTCGCCGCGCCACAGCTTGCCGGAGGCAACCTCCACCAACAGCATCTCGCCGGGACCGAGCCGGCGGCGCTCCAGGATCGTCGCCTCATCCAGGTCCGCCAATCCGGCCTCGGAACCAGCGATCAGCCATCCATCGTTGGTCATCACCAAGCGCAGGGGCCTGAGGCCGTTCCGATCCAGCTTCGCGCCAACATAAACGCCATCGCTGAACACCAGAGCAGCGGGACCGTCCCACGGTTCCTGTTGCCAGGCTTGCCTGGTCAATGCGATTTGCAGCGCCGGCTGGAGATCAGAATTTCTCTCCCATGCCGGAGGCACCATGCGCAGCATGGCGGCCGCAGAGGAGATGTTCTGACGAAGCAGGATTTCAAAGGCATTATCGAAGCTTGCCGAGTCGCTGGCATCCGGCTCCAGGCTGCGAAACCAGGTGCCGGCCCTGAAACCTTCTCTTGTCTTAGCCTCGCGAGCGCGCATCCAGCGACGGTTCCCGCTGATCGTGTTGATCTCTCCGTTGTGCGCAATGAAACGGAAGGGCTGCGCGAGGGACCATGTGGGCCGGGTGTTGGTGGAAAACCGCTGATGGAAGATTGCAAACGACGCGCGGAATTCCGGGTCCATCAGATCGGGGTAGAAGTGCGCTAACTGGTGAGGCGACAGCAGCCCCTTGTAGACCACCGTGCGTGCGGACAACGAGCAAAAATAGGTACCATGCGGTGCCGAGGCTTCCACTCGCTTGCGCAACAGAAAGAGTAACCGTTCCAACTCGTCTGGGGATACGTCGGTTGCGTCCAGAAATACCTGCTGAATTTGGGGAAGGGTTTGGCGCGCGCGTTCTCCGAGAACTGCAGGATTAACCGGCACGGCGCGCCATCCCAAAACTGGCACACCGGCAGCCTGGGAACAGACCTCGACAATTCGCCGGACTTCTGCTTCCTGCTGCTCCTGCAAGAACATCATGCCGACGGCAAACCGGGAAGGCAGACTGAGACCGGATTCGTGAGCGCGACCGCGAAAGAACTCCTGGGGGATGTCGGTCATCAGGCCGGCGCCATCGCCGCTGCTGCCCTGGGCGTCAACCGCGCCGCGATGAGCAAGACGCTGCAGAGCAACCAGGGCCCGATCCACCACTTCGCGGGAGGGCGGGGCTGCTCGACGAGCAACAAAGCCTGTGCCACAGGCATCGTGGTCCAGACCGGGACTGGGATTGCGCCATTGCATGGTGCACGAATACGTGCGTGGCGCCACCAAGTCCAATCGAGATTTCCGATGTGGCGAATCAGAAAACCACGGGAGTGTTCTGATCCTGGCGCAGGATCAGAAGGTCAGAGCCGATCGAGAATGGCATCTTGCAACTCGCCTTGCAGCTCAGGACCCAGCTTCTCGCCCTCACAGGAAAGATAAAAAACATCGAGGGCGGTCTGGCCCTGAGTGTCAATCAATGCGACTTCGATGTTGCAGCCCAGCTCCGCGACGGCCGTGCTGATGTCATACAGCAGGCCCGGCCGGTCCTTGGCGATAATCTCGAGGAGCGTGCTGTGCGACGAGCAGTCATTGTGGAAACGAACGTCCGGCTTGACCGCCAGCTGCGATCGGAGAGGAGCGCCCCCGGTTTTTTCGTCTACCAGTTTTCTGACGTCGAGCTCGCCGGCGACCACATCCTCGATGTTCCGCTGTAACCGCCGCATCTCCGACGGATTCAATGCCAGCGTGTGGAAGCGGTCGCTGAACCGAATGGTATCGAGCACTACCCCGGCGCGGTTGGAAAAGGCTTCGGCTTTCAGGATGTCCATTCGCCAGGCGGAAAGAACTCCGGCAAGAGTGGCGAACAGTCGAGGGCGGTCTCTGGTCATCAGAGTGAGCTCATAGTACGGATCCCCGCTTTCCACTCGAACCTGTACATCGTCCTCGCTCAATGCGCGCCACATCTCGTAATGCGTCAGTACAACCGAGCCGCTGTGCGTGAGCAGATAACGCCTGGGAAAGCCCTCGAGAAACAGCCGAAAGTCTTCCTCATCAAGCCCGCGGGGCGCGTCGCGAAGGATGCGCTCCAGGGCGTTGTCGGCGCCGCCAGCGGGCAGCCGCTCATCATCTACGCTTCGATTCAGATAATTCTCAGCCGCCGCGAAAAGGCGCCACAACATCTCGGCTTTCCATGGCGTCAGCGCTTGTGGATTGACTGCAGACACATCCGCATAGGTAAGCAGCGTGAGCATCTTCAAGCGCTCGACCGTGCCCACGGATTCAGCGAAATGGTGCACGGTCTCCGGATCGAAGATGTCGCGTTGCTGCGTGGTTGCGGACATGCGCAGGTGGCTCGCAATCAGGAAACGGACGAGTTCACAGTCGTCGGGTTCAAGCCTGAGCCGGCCACAAACGCCTTGCAAGGCTTCGAGACTGCCTTCAACATGGCTGGCACCCGGCATGCCTTTCCCCACATCGTGGAAAAGAAGCGCCAGGAAGAGCAGTTCGGGACGCTCGATTCCCAGCAGGATGTCCTGAAATCGGCGGTGCAAATCGCTGTCGGGAACGCTGAGGGCATGCAACCGCTCAATCGTGACAAACGAATGTTCATCCACCGTATAGCGATGGTAGTAATCCCGGATGACGAGCGAGTCGATAGCCTGAAATTCCTTGAAAAGAACCACCAGCAGGCCAAGCCGGTGCATGGCTCGCAAAGCGGCGCCCGCATGGGGCAGCACCAGGATGCGGCGCAGATGCGCCCAGAGGTCAGGCCTTGCCGGCAAGTCCCGCTGTATGACGGGAAGCACCACTTCCACGTACCGTTCCGCATCTGCACTCAGCTTGACGCCATGCCGGGCAACAAACTCGAACAAGCTGAGCAACATCTCAGGGTCGGCGACCGAGGAAGACTGGCGCAGAAAGACCCGGCCCTGTACCACCGAGAAATCGGCGTTCGACAAGCGCGATTTGCGGTTTTGAATGATGCGATACAGCCCCGAGCGCTTCGCCGAGATTTCATCCAGGAGTCCCGTCAGGCGGTGAATCGAGCGGACATGGCGAAAATAAGCGCGCATCCACTCCGCGGGCGAGACTGGCGCTGCCGAGATTCCTATGCCGCGGCCCGCAGCCTCGGATTGCAAGTCGTAGGTCAGGGCATTGAGGTCCCGCCCCTGGTGGTAATGGAGAAAGCAGCGGACCGCGGAGAGAAAATCAACCGCAGCGCGGCTGCTCGCATGGAGGGTATCGGGGAAAAGACTGTCGAGCGCCGGCCAAGTGCCGTTCTGCTCCAGCCTGGCAATGGTCGTGAGCCAACCGGCCAGATGGTAGTCGCGCATCCCGCCCGGAGAATCCTTCAGGTTCGGCTCCAGGTGGAAGATCGTATTGCCGTACTTGTTGTGCCGGGCCCGCGTCAGGTCCGTCAGCCGTTGCAGCAGCTCCCGGGCCTCGCGAGCCACCATGCCCGGGAGGGCTTTGCCATGGAGCTGCTCAAATAGCTCTGCATCGCCGGAAACGTAACGGCAGTCGAGAAGCGAGATGTTGAACTCCACATTGTCGTGGTGAAGCCGGCTGCAATCTGCCAGGCTGCGAGTGGTTGGGCTCACCCGCAAATGCAGGTCCCACAGGGTCTGGCTGAGGCGGCGAATTCCCCGCTGTGCATGTTTGCTAGGCGTGCCCTCACACAAGAACAAAAGGTCAACATCCGAACAGGGAAATAGCGCACGGCGGCCATAGCCTCCCAGGGCCGCGACACAAACCCCTTCCAGGCCAGGCGACTCTCCCAGCGTGCTGCCCCAAATCTGACGGATGATCGTATCGAGGAGATCGGACCGCGCGCGGATCGCCGCTTGTCCGTTGTGCGAATCTTCGAATGCCTGCCGAACCGCGGCCGACTCTGTGCTGTAAAACTCCTGCAACACGGCGACCGCATCGAGTAGCGGCGTAGAATTCATCCGATCTTGTGGCGATGCGTGCGTATGTGGCTCCAAACGGGGGAATCGAACCGCGCTATTGCGGCCCAGCTAACTCACTAGAGAGCGGCGATGCCACGCTCCTGATTGCGGATGCGGATGGCCTCATCGACCCTGGAGAGAAATATCTTTCCATCCCCGATCTGCCCGGTGCGAGCTGCGCCCATGATCGCGTCTACCGTCCTTTCCACCATGTCATCCGCCAGAACCATCTCCAGCTTGATCTTGGGCAGCAGGTCCACGGTGTACTCCCGCCCCCGATAAAACTCGGTGTGGCCCTTTTGCCGGCCATGGCCGCGGGCCTCAAGCACGGTCATTCCCTCCACACCAATGTCGTGGAGCGCGATCTTCACCGCTTCCAGTTTGGACGTCTGAATTACAGCTTCAACTTTTGTCATCGTCCCTCGGTCTCAATGACGAGAGCTGTTTGCGATGCTAACCGGCTAAGCGGAGACCTCAAAGTAGTAACCTTCTTCGCCGTGCTGCGAGAGATCCAGCCCCTGGACCTCGTGGTCGCTGGAAACCCGCAGACCGACGGTCAAGTCCACGAGCTTGAGAATCACGATGGTCCCCACCACTGCCAGACCCCACGCGATCGCCACCCCCACGAACTGGTTCAGCAGTTGACCGGCGTTCCCATCGAGAAGGCCTGACGGCAAGGAATTCCCCTGCGCGTCTTTGAAAATTGGATTGACAATGCTGGTCGCGAAGACTCCGGTCAGCAATGCTCCAACCGTGCCGCCGACTCCATGCACGCCGAAAGCATCCAGTGAATCGTCGTATCCCAGGCGGGCTTTCACCCGGGCGACCATCAAGTAGCAGACAACGCCGGCTATCAACCCGATGCAAAGCGCAGACATCGGACTGACAAATCCGGCAGCGGGAGTGATGGCGACAAGCCCAGCCACCGCTCCCGAGATGGCGCCCAAGGCGCTCGGCTTGCCATTGCACAGCCACTCGGCGCCGACCCAACCGACGACCGCGGCCGCCGCTCCAAAGTGCGTGGCGACGAAGGCGCTGGTCGCCAGGGAGCCGGCCGACAGCGCACTGCCGGCATTGAATCCGAACCATCCCACCCACAGCAGACACGCTCCGATAAAGCTCAGCACCACACTGTGGGGCGGCATCGGCTCCTGCGGATAGCCCAGGCGTTTGCCCAGGTAGAGGGCACAAACCAAGGCTGAAACTCCCGACGTGACATGCACCACCGTGCCCCCGGCGAAATCGAGAGTGGGAAAATGCCCGCCCAAAGCGGCATTCAGCAGGCCGCCTTTGCCCCAGACCATGTGCGCCATGGGGTCATAAACCAGTACCGACCACAGCACCATGAACAAAACCATGGCGCTGAATTTCATCCGCTCGGCAAATGCTCCGGTAATGAGCGCGGGGGTGATGATGGCGAACATCAACTGGTACACCATAAAGGTTTGCTGCGGAATGGTCGCGGCATAGGCCGCTTCGGGCTGAGCCCCGACTCCCCGCAAGAACAGATGGCTCAGACTGCCGATAAAGCTGTTGCCCGAACCAAACGACAGGCTATAGCCGATCAGCGCCCACAGAACGGTGACCAGAGCCATCAGAGCAAAGCTCTGCATCATGGTTGCCAGCACATTCTTCTTGCGCACCAGCCCGCCGTAGAACAGGGCCAGGCCGGGACCAGTCATCATCAGAACCAGTGCGGAGCTGACCAGCATCCAGGAGTTGTCGGCGGAGCCTTTGGCGTCGGCAACGGCCTGCTCCAGCTTGGCGATGCGATCCGCCTGAGTGTCGCTAGCGGTAGCCTGCGAGAACGCGCCCTGCAGCGCGGCCGACACGAACACCAACAGCAGGGCCCATCTGATCCAGAACTTCCCCGTAAACAATTTGCCTGCTCCGTCCCTTCCGTTCAAGACGGTTACTCTAAGGAGAAGCAGACGGCATGGGAAATTGAAACTATTTATGGCCCTTATCAGGAATCGTTATGGGCGCCGGTCTCCTAAAGCGCAGCCACGCCGCGCTCCTGATTGCGAATCCGAATCGCCTCCTCGACGCGGTATAGAAAGATCTTTCCATCTCCGATCTTGCCGCTGCCGGCCGTCTGCAAAATGGCGTCGACGGCGGCGTCCACAATGTTGTCGGGCAGCACCATCTCGACCTTGATCTTGGGCACCAGATCCACGCTATATTCCCGGCCTCGATAGATCTCGGTGTGACCCTTCTGGCGTCCGTGCCCGCGCACGTCGGAGATGGTCATCCCTTCGACGCCAAGTTCGGCAAGGACCTCTTTCACGGCCTCAAATCTGGAAGGCTGAATCACGGCTTCAACTTTTGTCATTCTTGTCATCCTTTAGGTGGAATAGGTTCGAATCTTGTGGTTACGCATCCGCCACGTCAGCGACCGCTCCGGACAACTCATCCAGATTGGCGAGCTCCCCCAGTCCCTTGCCCGAGGCTGTTTCGGGCGCACCGCGGGAGAGCGCCAGCTTCAGCAGCGGAGGAGTAAGCAGCGTGGTCGCGAGCACTAAGATGACCACCTGAGCGTAAACCGCCGGCGAGACCAGTCCCGCGGTAAATCCCAGGCTGGCGGTAATCAAGCCGACCTCGCCGCGTGGAATCATGCCGACGCCCACGATCAGGGAATCGCGGTTGCCGAAGCCGGTCAGGCGCGCGCCCAGGCCGCTGCCCAGTATTTTTCCGAAGACCGCGACCGCCAACAACAATCCAAACAAGCCCGTGCCGCCCGCGAGCTGCCGTGCGTTCACTTCCAGTCCGATGGAAACGAAAAACAGTGGACCGAACAACGAGTTCGCCATGGCCCGCAAGTCATCGGCGACTTTGCTGTGGGCCGGGGTGGCGGCGACGAAGAGCCCGGCGAGATAAGCGCCGGTGATGGCAGCCATGCCGCCAAGCCACTCCGCCAGGAAGGCCAGCAGCAATCCGATGGTCAGCGCCGCTGCCAGTTCCGTGTGCGGGCCGTGCAAACGCCCAGCCTGCCGGAAGATCCAGCGAGTGATGGGCGGTCCAGCCCAGAACATGAGCACAAGGCAGATGGCCATGCGCGCCAAGGTGATGGCAATACCGGCCCAACCGCTTCCACTCGCCTGTGGCATGTGGGCACTGAGCGCGATCACGATCGAAAGCACGATCAGGCCCAACACGTCATCGATCACGGCAGCGCCCAGGATCGTGGAGCCCGGTTTGGACCGCAGGTGGCCCAGATTGACCAGAGTCTGAGCTGTGACCGTGACACTGGTGGCGGTCAGAATCGTGCCGAGGAAGATTGCTTGCGCCCAGCCAAAGCCGGCGTAGTGCGCCAGCAGACAGCCACCCAGCATGGGCAGGATCACTCCACCGGAGGCCGCCCAGAACGCGGGTGCGACCGTGCGCCGCATCATGGCAACGTCAGTCTCCAGGCCAGTGACAAACATCAGCACGACCACGCCAATTGCGGCCATGACCTTGAAAACCGCGGCCACTGGGACAGCGTTTGCATACGGCACCGCGGCAAAGTACGAGAAGCTCCCGATATTCAGGACCGTTGGCCCCAGAAACACGCCGGCAAGGAGTTCGCCAAGAACCAGCGGCAGCCCCAGCCGGGCCGCGATGGCGCCGAACAGCTTGGCGCAGAGAATGGCCATCGCTACGAAGAACAGAATCTGGAGAGAAGTGCTCAACGATCCTCCCGGGCCGCCGACTTGAGGTTCGACAGGGAACGGCCAATCGAGATCAGCAGCACCAGCACACACCCGAGCACGACCGGCGTAGCCGGAGCATGCGCGATGAGCGTGAGTGTCATGCCCACGATCACGGCAGAAGAAAAGGCCAGCCGTTGTTGCTTCAGCACGTTGTATAGGATTTGTCCGTTCACCGGATCCTCATGCTCCTTTCACCGATCACTGCAGGTGGACGATCAGCGCCACCAGCGCGGCCGCCATGCCGCTGCCGGCAACGAGCAGCAGCGAAGTCCTGAATGGTCTGTTGAACCAGGGCCGGGCAATACCGTTTTGCTCCCGCTGGCGCTCCTGCTGAAGCAAACGCCCCACCATTTTGCGTTGCTCCCGCGAGGTGGCACATCGCAGCGCCTGCTCCGCTTGCTGGTAGCCTTTTTGCGGAATCCGTAGCTTGAAGTTCAACTGCGCCAACAAAAAATGGGCGGTAAAGCTGTGCGGTTCCAATTCGACCGCGCGCTCGAGATGGTCGAAGGCGGGGTAGATACGGCTGGCCATCGCGTAGGCGGCGCCCAGGCAAGTGTGCGCCTCCGCGAAGCTTGGGGAGGACTCGATGACGCGGGAGAATGCGGCAGCGGCGGCCCGGGCCTGACCGCTCTCCAGCAGTCCAACGCCATCGCGGAAAGACCGCACCCCATCCGCCGAGAGCTTGCTCGCCGCAGGAAACATCAGCACGCCATCCGGCTCGGTCTGGGTTGTGAACGGCAGTGCCTGATTCATTGAACGCCCCTCCTTCCGCGGCAATCAGCAGCCGCTGTTTGAAGCTTTGAGTGCAGCGCCTGAAGGCGCGGCCCATCTGCTCCTTTTGTGGCACGCCCGAAGGCACGCCCTGATACGAATCATCGCTTCTGCCACGGGGAGCTAGTCCGCGGACATATACGAGGGTATGACCGTTGCCGTGACCGCCGGGCTCCCTCCCGACGGAACCGTTTCAGGTTTCAGCACGAAGTCCGGATAGCCCAGAGCCCCCATTTCGGGGATGTCGAGTCCAGCCAGTTCGTCTTCAGCGGACACGCGCTGGCCGACGATCACATCGATTAGCCAGTTGGCGCCGTAGGAGAGTCCGAACACAAACCCGAGGAGAGTACCGACTCCGATCAGTTGAGCCACCAGTTGCCCAGGATCGCCGTAGAACAACCCACGGACCGATCCACTCACGCCATTCCAACTGCCCCCGTAATTCGCGGTACCGTCGGCAAAGAGGCCAACCGAAATCACGCCCCAGATGCCGTTAGTGCCATGGACGGAAATTGCGCCCACCGGGTCATCAATCTTAAGCACACGCTCCACGAACTCCACACTCAGGCAAACCAGAGCGCCTGCGACCAGGCCGATGATGGCGGCTCCGATGGTGTTTACGAATCCGCTAGGAGCTGTAATCGCAACCAGACCGGCCAGCAAGCCATTACCCGACATGGAGGCATCCGGCTTGCCGTAGCGGATCCACATGTAGAGGATCGCGCCGAAGGAACCAGTGCAACCCGCGAGCATGGTGTTCACGGCGATAGAACCGATGCGCAAAGCACCGTTGCCAGAAGCCGCCAGTGTGCTGCCGGGATTGAATCCGAACCAGCCGAAGGCCAGGATGAAACAACCAGCGAGAACCAGCACGATGTCGTGCCCCGGCATGGCATTGGGGGAACCGTCGCGGTTGTACTTGCCGATGCGCGGCCCGAGCAGCATCGAAAGCGCCAGCGCGGTGATTCCACCGACCGCGTGCACCACGCCTGACCCGGCGAAATCCACGTATCCGTGCCCCAGGCCGAAATTCGCCCCCAGTTGTGACAGCCAGCCTCCGCCCCACGCCCAGTTGGCGAACAGCGGGTAGGTCAGCGCGCCCATGAAGAGAGACGAAATCGCGAACGCCACATATTTCCAGCGCTCAGCGGCGGCCCCGGTCACGATGGTCAAGGCGGTGTCCATGAAGACCATCTGGAACAGGAACAGAACCATGACCGCGACGTCGTAACTGCCGCCTTGGGTGAGGAAAAATCCATGGGTGCCGAACACTCCCCAAGTCTTGCCCAGAAAACTCAATGTGTGTTCTGAGGTCAGTGACGTCGCGCCTCCCAGCGTGGAGTACGGTCCGCCTCCACCCATCTGGAAGGCGAAGCCGCACACCCAATAGGCGAACAAGCCGAAGCCGTACACCATGAAGTTCATCATCATGGTGTGATTAGCGTTCTTGGCGCGGCCTAGACCGGTCTCCACCAACGCGAAACCGGCTTGCATGAACATCACCAGGAAGCCGGTGATGAGCGTCCAGACAAAATTGATGGCAATGCGGTTTTGGCCAGCCTGATTGACGGTGTCGGCCAGCGTCAGCCCCTTGCTCGGGTCTGAGGCCACCACGTCATTCACCGTCCCGGTCCGGGTCCCACTGGGATCCCCCTTGGCGAGATCCTCGGCCGAAGGCGGTTGCGCTGCCTTCACATCAAGCGGCACATTCATGGCTGGAGCGGGGACGGCCTGGGCACTGGTCGTTGGGTTTGTTTGGTTTTGAGCCCAAGCCGTCCCGCATACGAGCAACAACGCTGCGGTCCACAAACACACGGTCATTCGTCGGCAACCACTCATCGAGCATCTCCTAATAAAAACTCTTGTGATCTCTACATTTGGTCGAAGCAAGCTTCAAGGCGCGCAAATGAAACGCTCAGGTCGAGCGTCTGCCATGATCAGCTCTTCCAAATCGCATGCTTCAAATGCGCTTTGTTTAGAACGCCAAGAATTCCCACTAAACTGATGCTGATCCCGATCACCGCCAACACGAGCCTGACGGTCATGGACTGCGTGACCGTTAGCGTTGCGACCGGAGCCAGCCATCCGATAAGCACCAACAAAAATCCGACTACTTTCATGTGTTTCTCCTGTGTCGTGTCTCACCGCTACTTCGTGAGCGCAAGACTCTTGATGCGGTACAAGCCAATGCCCGAGTAGATCAGCAACCCCAGACCGACGATCGCCCCCAAAACTCCGATGGCGAAATGGCCCTCGCGTATGACCAGGCCCGCTGCCAGACTGGTAAAACCCACCAGCGTTGTGCCCAAGTAAGTCCCTTGTTGTGGTATTGCGGCCATCCCCTGCTCCTTGTCTTCGATCTTCAGTCGTGGGCCGATTACTTGGCCTCGCGACTGTCAAACATGAATACAAGACCTGCGGTCACCGTGTTCTGCGCCGTGGCCGGCAAGCCGTCGCCCCTCACGAACGTCGGCGCGTTAGACATATCCCGCCGATATTCAAGCCGGCTGAGAATGTGGCCTGCGATCAGGCGCTGGAACGTTGCCGTGACACCATTGAAGTGTTGCGGCGTGCCGGTGGTGAATCCATCGTGGTCGTCGTAGTACTCATAGCGGGTTACGAGCGCATACTTCTCGTTGATTGCGTACTTGACGTAGCCGGCCGCGCCGGTCCAGAAAACGGGGCGGGCCACGTTGGGTAGCCGGTCACCACGCCCGTAGTCGGTGTTCAGAGTGAACGAAAGTTTGCTGGTCGGCGCGTAGGTCACTACGGTGTCCCAGAGTTGCCGCCAGTTGGAATTGTTGTTGGCCTGCTCCGGTCCCGCCATGTAGTTCTGGGTGAAGCTGATCTTCCGGCTGGGATTCCAGCCGAAGCCTATGCCGTATGTCTTCCCGGTATTGTTGTCAACTACGCCGTTCCAGCCGTTCACCAGGAACCCGGAGATCGAGTACTTGTCGTTGAAGGCATACTTGGCGCGCAGACCGTAGTGGAAGTACGGAATCGCATAGGAGAAGAGCAACCCGCGCGAGTAGTTCAGGTCGTCCTTGGTTTCGATCACTTCGGCGCCGTGCGGTGTGACGAACTTTCCGGCGTCAATCTGCAGGCCCTTTCCGACTGGAGCAAGATATGAGAAGTAAGCTTCTTTCAGATACTGGTCAAAGCCCAGTCCTCCCGGATCGCTGCCGTTTACGGCGTTTATTGCCTGCCCAAATCCAAGCGCAATGTGGTAGCCGGTCCGGCTGTTGGTGACCTCCGGCGTCTTGTCCACCACCAGCTCGATCAGGTTCAAGGCAAACTGGTTAGACGCGGCATCAAAGCTGCGGAACGAGTTGGTGCGTGAGGTAGGCTGATTGGAGTTGTAGTTGTAATACATGTCCACAAAGCCGCTCAGCGATGTGGGGCCCAGCAGGCTCGCGAGCGACGGGCCCGGCGAGGGCACCGTGGCGGGCGAAGCGCTGGCGGCATTCGACTGCGAGACCGCCGCCATCGCCGCTGCCGGAGCAGCAGCGGGCGCGCCCGGCTTGAGGGCCGCGAGTTCGCTGCGCAATTCGCTGACCTCTTTTTCAAGTTCCTGGACACGCTGCGCCATCGTCGCGGACGCCTCCTGCGCTGTGTCAGTCTGTCCCTGCGCCAAGCATTGCGAGACTGCCCCAAACCCCAAGCTGACGCCCAATGTGGCCACAATTACCCGGCAAGCACCCTTCATAACTACGGCTCACTTTCCCCCTACGGGCCGCATTCACCCCAACGTTGAACTTGCGGCTCCGTGACCAGTGAGCGCACCTTAGCGAAGCCCTCCATCCACAGTCCAACGCATACTTCTTCTCGCAGCTATCGGAAATACTTTGAAAAATTCAATCTATGGAGAGCATAAGTGAGATTTATTGCCAGCGGTCCGTTCGGCCTGATTGCGCCTGCTCTGCAGTTTGTGAGTTGGCCGACTGCCACAGAAGTCAATCGGCGACGGAGTCAATCCAACCGGATGAAAACGACCGAGTTGGCAGCAGATGCAGGGAAACAGGTTGACGCGGAGGAAGTCGCATTACCGCGATGTGGGTAAGAAAAAACGGAGGCTGATACCGCCCGGGCCCGGCAGCTGAATGGCGAGGAAGGCGCCGAAATGCAGATGGAGACGATCAGGAAAATGCGGGATGGGGCCGGAGCAAGGCGGACGCTGCGGCAGTTTCATCCGCGCGGCTGGCGGCCGCCCCATTTCGCGCGATTCCCGAGCGCACCAGCTCGATGAGCGCGGTGGCGGCACGCGGCAAGGTTCGATCCTGGTCGTAGACCATGCCCAGTTCACGCCAGAGCTCGACGTCCTCGAAAGGAAGCAGGCTCAATTGTCCCGACCGGCACTCCTCCTGCGCCAGGCTTTCGCTGATCAGCGAGACGCCCATTCCCGCCGCCACGAACGTCTTAATCATTGCCAGGCTGGGCAGTTCCATGGCGATCCGCAACCGTGACTGGTAGGGACGAAAGAGCCGGTCCATGATCTGGCGTGTATATCCGGCCTTGGGGAGTATGAGTAGCTGCTCGGCCACCCTGCTGACGGGAGCGGCCCCCAGGCGTACCAGCGGATTGTCCGGGCTTGCCATGATCATCAAGCGATCGCGGAAGATGCACCTGACGACCAGCCTCGGTGACTTGACCGGCATGGTCACAACACCCACATCCAGGGCGCCGTCATGAATTTTCTCCAGGATTTTCCGGCTGAAGTTGCGGTAGATGCTGATCTGCACCTGCGGGTAGAGCCGGCGATACTCCGCAAAAATCTTTGGCAGAACATAAACGCAAGTGGCTTCGTTTGCCCCGATGGCAAGTACGCCGCGGGGAGTCGCTTCCTGGTCTACCACCGCCCGCACAGACTCGTCGCGCAGGGCGAGCAAGCGAGCGGCGTATTCGAACAGCACCTGCCCGGCCGGAGTCAGCCGGACCTTCTTGCCCGACCGGTCAAGCAGCTTTGCGCCGTAATCCCGCTCGAGCTGGCGAATTTTGGCGCTCACCGCCGACTGCGAGCGAAACACCTTCTCGCCCGCGCGCGAGAAATTCCCCAGCTTTGCGACTTCCAGGAAAGTAGTGAGTTGATCGAAATCCATGCCCGAGGTCAGGGGAGTTCACAACATTGGGACGCGTTCACGCCCGGCAAGTAGCAACGCCCGACGTCTTGCTCACGTGAGCAATCGTTGCCAACCATACTTGGCCCGGCGGGAGTGAGGAAATTAATTGTTTTTATGGGCGGCATAATTCCGGTTTATGGTGAAGCCTGAGGGAATTTTATCTGTACTTGGCAGAAAACAACGGCTGAAGTTCGCCTCGTCGCGCACTGACGATGAGCTCCGAATCAAACCGCCCGCCGACGTTCACGCCAAACAACCGGTGGCGGAGGCGACTTTCCTGCAAGAATGGCCAGCGGAGCAAAGACCCGAGTCGCTGGCGGAGCGTGGGATGGGGCACCCTGACGTCGTGGAACCGGATCTCATCAAAGCAGCAAATATCGAGAAGCGACTTCAGGTTCGACCCGCAGAATCCGTATTCGTGGGCAAGCGTGACAAACAGGCATGAATTGGCGGCCGGACCTTCCATATTGGGTGTTCTGAGCAGGAGTTCACCGCCCGGCTTCAATGCCTGATAAAGCGCATCGACCGTCCAGAGCAAAGAGTATTTTGGGATGTGCTCAATGACATGGGACATGTGAATGAAGTCATATTCCCCCGGATGATGGCTCAAGAAAGCCCCGATGTCGCTCTGGATTTCGTGAAGGGTTATGTTCCCTTCACTCCACCCAGCGATGTGCAGCTTGTTCAGTGTCCCAAAGTCTGCGCCAGAGAGGTTCGTGTATCCCAGGTTGAGGCAGGCTGCAAGGAACCATCCGCCCCCGAAACCGATGTCCAAGATCGCGGATCTCTTGTCGTCGGGCAGAAGCGGCGCGAGTTCGGCTTCAGCTTGCAAGACCCGCGGGTCATTCTGAATCTCCGCGAAGCTCGGCTTGAAGCGTTCCGCCTGATGCCGCAAAGCCATCCGGCGATACACCTCAGCAACGAATGCATTGGGTTCCATGATGGTTCTAAACCTAACTGCCGATTTGCACGACTGTCAATTCCAGAACGTCCCCGAGGTGTAGGGTGAAATTGCCATTTTGGACGTCGCTGGACGAACTCGGATTAGGCAAAACCATTGGGTCTTGGAGTAGCTCTTGCGTTGCACCGAGCGTACCAAGACAGCAAGAATCCAGGTGGCAACGGAGGAAAGAAACTACTGCTTCGACGCCGTCCACATCAGATCGATGAAACTAATGGAAGCTGTCCGCCGTCATGCCGCTTTGCAACGAAGACCCTGCGGGTCGAGTTCCGTAATTCTCACCTTCCGATCCCGGGACGCCAGAACACCGAAGGAGGGAATGGCTGCAATCCCCCATCCAGCACGTACAAGTCCGATCTGCGTGTCCAACAGATTGACAGTCGAAGTGAGGGGAACTCATGCTGTCTATGTCTTACAACCGGAGGCGGTGACAGATCTTATCGCCGGGTCCGCCGAGGGCGACGAAGCCGGAAATCACGCTGGGCCGCGTAACCCTTAGCATCTGTGGCGTACGGGCGGCCGATTCAGGACGCCCTTCTTCCTGCTGGTTATGAATTCTCGAAAGCGGTTGAGAGTTGATGTTGCGCGAGTTCTTCCTTGAGATCCAGGATCGTCTCCGTAACAACTTCCTCCCCGGCCGTGGTATTGAGCATGGCGTGATAGAGGTGGCGATTTGGCCACTGCTGATGAAAGTACTTGGCCATAAAGTCAGCCCGCTCTTTATCAATGGAATCGACTAGTGCTTCCGCTTCTGCCTGAGAGATGCCTTCACTTTTGAGGCGACGAATCTTTTCCTCGGGAGGAGCGAAGAGGAAGATGCGCAACGTATCAGTTCGCTGGCGAAGATGATACTGGGAGCCTCTCCCGACGATCACGCAATTGCCGGCGGAAGCTGCTTGTTCGGTCACCTGTTTGGTGAGGCGCAACATGCTTTCGGCGTCGAGGCAGTGCAGACGATGAAGATTGAGGCTCCCTTCAAAACTGCCGCGGAGCACGGACTTGAGCAATCGATAATAGAGGGGATCTACCCGTTCTTCCCGGATCTCGACTTCCGAGCGTTCACAGTTCGCCAAGCGGGCAATCTCGCAAGTCATTTGGTGATCCCAGAGTGCCCAGCCGAGGCGTTCCGCAACTCTCTTTGCGATTGCGCCGCCGCCACATCCGTACTCGCGTTCAATCGTGATGACACGAATCATGCGACCACTGCCTCTCCGCCAGCGTGCGGATCATTTTTCCTCAAGAGGAACGAAAGCACGAACATGATCGCCGCTCCAATAAACAGAACCCAGAAAACGTCGACGTAAGCAAGCGTTGCAGCTTGAGCCTGCAAGGCTTGGTACGCTCGCGCGTAAGCGTGTGCATGAGCGTCCGGCGAACTCATCCCTAGGGTATCGAGCCGATGCGTCAAGCCCGTAATCAGATTCTGGAAGCCTTGGTTCGTCGAGGTCGCGTGACTGACCAGGATCGATTGATGATATTGCGAGCGGCGCGCGATGATGGTCGTGACCATCGAAGTACCGACGCTACTTCCGATGTTGCGCATGAAGTTAATCATTCCCGCCACCGAGTTGCTCTTGTCGGGAGAAATACCGACGTAAGATACCAGGGTGATCGGGACAAACAGGAAGCCCAACCCAGCGACCTGGGTAACGCGCAGCCATGTTGCAGAGCTGAAGCTGATCAGCAGATCAATGCGCACGGTTGAATAAAGCATTCCGATTGCCAGGCAGAGCCAGCCAAAGGCAATCAGGTAGCGGGCTTGTGCCATCGTCGTTAACTTACCGACAATGGGCAGCGTAAGCAGCAAGACGAGGGCGCCACCCGAGAGGACAAAGCCGGCCAATTCAGCGGTGTATCCCAACAGCGTCTGCAGGAATTGCGGCATCAGCACCAGGCTGCTGAATAGCAGAATGCCCAGCATGAACATCATCACGCAGGAACCTGCATAATTCAGGTTCTTGAACAAGCGCACATCGATGACTGGATCTTTGCGGAACCACTCCCAAACCACTAGAGAAGTGAGGCAAACGGCAGAGATCACTACCAGGGTGGTAATGAAGTGCGAACCGAACCAGTCGTCTTCCTGCCCCTTGTCGAGCAAGACCTGCAATGCCCCGACTCCCAGCGCAAGCAGGGTAATGCCGATGTAATCGAGTTTTATGCCTGCGCCTTTAAGGCGAGCGAGGTACGGCGGATCTTCCACCAGCCGAAACACCAGCAGCAGGGTGAGCACACCGACGGGAAGATTAATGAAGAAAATCCAGCGCCAGGAATAGTTGAAGGTAATCCATCCCCCCAAAGTCGGCCCAATCGTCGGGGCGAGAATCGCCGTCAAACCGTACAGGGCAAAGGCCAGACCTCTCTGTTGCGGGGGAAATGTGTCGGCCAGGATGGCTTGCGCCATCGGCTGCAAGCCACCACCGCCGGCTCCTTGCAGGATCCGGAACAGCAGCAGCATCCCGAGGCTTGGGGCCGTCCCGCACAATAGAGAACTCAAGGTAAAGATGACGAGACACGACATGAAGAAGCGCTTGCGCCCGAAAACTCCGGCTAGCCAGCCGCTGATCGGCAGCACAATCGCGTTCGACACCAGATACGATGTAAGCACCCACGTGCTCTCATCGTTGCTCGCCCCCAGAGTGCCGGCCATGTAGGGTAAGGCGACATTGGCGATACTGGTGTCCAGCACCTCCATGAAGGCCGCCAGTGCGACAACGCCGGCAATGAGCCAAGGGTTGTACTTCGGCTTCCATACCGCCTGATCCGGCGACAGAGCTATCGATCCGGCACTCATCGCAGATACACCTTCGGTTCTACACTCATGCCGGGACGAAGCTGATGATCTTTGTTTTCCCCGGGATCGAGGACGATCTTCACGGGAATGCGTTGCACCACCTTCACGTAGTTGCCGGTCGCGTTCTCCGGCGGAAGTGCACTAAAAAGTGGACCCGTGGCGCCCGCGA